>ULVP01089621.1_pt1 | contig 87557 bp, 74 predicted proteins | sample 1959551 | NCBI WGS metagenome assembly ULVP01 (sample SAMEA4835789, study PRJEB28245) | human gut metagenome | biome: gut microbiome; material: fecal sample | place: Denmark | collected 2008 | reverse complement strand
CCCCCTCAAAGTAGCGCGTCTACCAATTCCGCCACCTCTCCGACATATTTATGTTTTTACTCAAGGGGTTGTGCCCAGAACAGGACTCGAACCTGCACGTTGTTAAACACACGCACCTGAAACGTGCGCGTCTACCAATTCCGCCACCTGGGCTTGAAGACCTAAGTCCTATCAGTAGACCCCTTAGAGTTTATTGTTATGAGCGGCAAACGGGACTTGAACCCGCGACCCCAACCTTGGCAAGGTTGTGCTCTACCAACTGAGCTATTGCCGCATCATGTTTTGCTCTGAAAAGTTTCGTTCTCGAAAGCGGTTGCAAAGGTAGTGTTTTTTCTGAAACCTCCAAAACTTTTCAGAGCTTTTTTTTCAAAAAAAATGCGTTTTTCTACATTTTCCCTTAATCCATACGCGAAAAATAGTCTTCTGGAGTGTATTCTCGCAGTATTTCGAGCTCATTCGTGCCATTATGCACCATAGCGAGTGCAGGGTGTGAAATGCCATTAAACATGGTTGTCTTCACCGTTGTATAGTGATTCATGTCCTCAAATATGATATTCTCCCCCACCTGAAGCTCATGATCAAAGCGCCAAGCAGACATAAAATCGCCCGAAAGACAGCTATTGGCTCCAAGACGATATGTAAAAGGAACGGAATAATCGGGGCATTCTTCCTCTATGGTTTCGGCTCCACGTACAGCAGGATGGTACGGCATCTCCAGACAATCGGGCATGTGACAAGAAAAACTTACATTAAGTATGGCTGTCTTTATGCCATGATCCTCCACTACGTCCACAACCTGCGCCACAAGCGGACCCGTCTGCCAACCGAAAGCACTTCCCGGCTCCATTATCACCTTCAGCCAAGGATAACGGGCACGGAAGTCCTTAAGCGTACGGACAAGCAAGGGGATGTCATAATCCTTGCGAGTCATGAGATGGCCTCCGCCAAAGTTTATCCATTTAATCTGACTGAACCATCCTGAGAACTTCTCCTCTATATGAGCCAAGGTACGCACAAACACGTCTGATCCGTTCTCACAATGGCAATGACAATGAAATCCCTCTATGTCCGACGGCAACGTCTCTGGCAGAGCGTCAGCGCTAACACCGAAGCGGGTGCCAGGTGCACAAGGATTGTATATGTCTGTTTCAATCTCAGAATATTCAGGATTGACACGCAGACCAAGACTTATCTCGGGATTGACCTCCCTCACCCTATCGTGCAGGCGAGAATACTGCGAAAGCGAGTTGAACGTAAGACAGCTCGAACAACGTGCTATCTCGTCAATCTCATAATCCGTGTAAGCGGGAGAGAAGGTATGTGCCTTCTCGCCGAACTTGTCATACGCCAGACGCGCCTCAGCAAGTGAGCTTGCCGTAGTGGACTGTATGTATTCCTTAAATATAGGGAATGTCTTCCATAGGGCGTATGCCTTGAAAGCAAGAATTATCTCTATGCCGGCGCTGTCAGCAACGCCCTTTATGATTTCCAGGTTACGTCTTAGTCGCCATTCTTCGAGGACGTACATCGGACGTGTCAGTCCTTTATATGTGGTAGTATCTACTATCATCTTTTTCTTTTAGCGTTATATTGGTAATAATACCAGTAAGTGTTTCCGTATGTATCTGCCAGTTGCTTCTTGCGATCTTTTTGGTCTGGCAACGAAGCCGACAACTTCTGGAAGTCCTGATAGTCGGCATTCGTCACAGCATTATCGTATACAACGGCAGGATTGGAATATCTGTGACGATAAAGTATCAGAGCCTCCTTGTAATGCTTGGGCAGCGAATCATTCAGCGTGTAATATTCAGGGAGCTGCTTGGCAAAGCCAGGCAGATTACAGTCCATGAGCATTCCGCACAGATAATAATCCACCGAAGCGCCACGCAACCTACCATGACGACGGAGATAATCGAAGTATCGTGAAGCCGACATGGGCTGTCTGAACCATCCTCCCATCTTACCATAAAAGACGCTGTCAGGATAGACCACAAAGCTTGTGGTGGTTTTGTTAGGAACGAGCGAAGCCGACTTACCCTTGAGCTTATACTCGAAGAGTTCGTCTGCCATCGTGCCTTTCTTCGAAAGCGCATAAGCAGCAAGCATCGTCAGATTCTCGTCAGGCTCAGCATTACGAGCCACTGAAGAAAGAGCCCCGTCATAATCGCCGTCCAATATGCACTGTTCGGCATTTATGCGATTATGGAATGTGGCATCGTCATAGCTGAAGCATCCCACAAACAACATCTCTGCCGTCATAATGGCGAGGTTTACCCATAATCGTCTATATTGAGTGGGAACAATATCCGAAAGGACTTCGGACAGTCCGCTCCTGAACGAAAATATCACAAAACCAGCAAACACCACTAACAATACCGGCAAGGCTATCGGCCACCCTCCAAACGAGAACCCTCCGTCCTGAATGTCAGGATGTGCTGAGGTCAGAAACGTAAGAAGCAAGGCGGAAGGGACGTAGGTAAGAGAGTTTGCCACTCTCACCCCCTGACACAACCTCGAAACGCCACGCTGAACCAATAAAAGGATGAAGGTGATGAGCGACGCTCCGATAAGATGATTATAGTGAGTCTGTCCTTTGGAGAAGACATGCTGCATGGCTGTCAGCAGGTCTGCCTGATAACAGTATAGATACACAAATGTGAACACCACAAACACTATGGTGCATGTGATGTTCACAAATATGTCGTTAGATTTAATATTTCTGTTGTTACCCATTAGTTCTTCTTTAACACTACTGCAGAACGAGCCGGAACGTACAGCTTCAGCCATTCCTTATGCTCCGTAACGTATGCGGGGTCATAATTGGTAAGGTGTGTCATCGTGTCGTCAGCCAGACCGTTACCACCGAACTCCTTCGCGTCGGTATTGAGCACCACGTCGTACGATCCGGTCGGAACCAGGAAGCCGTAGTCGGTGAACGACTTCGTAGGATTGAAATTGAATATGAAGATAAGGTCGCCACGCATGTACGCCAATATCTGGTCGCCGTCGTTGTGCCAAATCTCCTGTACCGGCTTCGACTGGATGCTTCTCACCATCTTGAGCGTCTTGAGCATCGCACGGTCGAAGTCGCCGAGGTAATGATAGTCGAGTTCCTTATTGTCCACGAGGTTCCACTGGCGGCGTGCATACTTATAGCTCCATCCGTTACCCTCACGCGGGAAGTCGATCCATTCCGGGTGACCGAACTCATTACCCATAAAGTTGAGATAGCCACCGTTTATCGTGGAAGCCGTAACAAGGCGAATCATCTTGTGCAGGGCTATGCCGCGGTGCACACGCTCGTTCTCATCACCCTTTCTGAAATGCCAGTACATGTCCGAGTCGATAAGTCGGAAGATAATGGTCTTGTCGCCCACGAGTGCCTGGTCATGACTCTCACAGTAGCTTATCGTATGCTCGTCGGAGCGGCGGTTGGTCACCTCCCAGAAGATGCTGCTTGGCTTCCAAGCCTCATCGGGCAGCTCCTTGATGGTCTTAATCCAGTAGTCGGGAATGTTCATTGCCATTCTGTAGTCGAAGCCGTAGCCGCCGTCCGTGAACTTGGCTGCCAGTCCTGGCATACCGCTCACCTCTTCTGCGATGGTTATGGCGTTCGGATTGACCTCATGGATGAGGAGGTTGGCAAGCGTCAGGTAGCAGATGGCGTTGTCGTCCTGATGTCCGTTAAAGTAGTCGCCGTAGTTGCAGAATGCCTCTCCCAAGCCATGGCTGTAATAGAGCATTGAGGTTACGCCGTCAAAGCGGAATCCGTCAAAGCGGAACTCCTCCATCCAATACTTGCAGTTGGAAAGCAGGAAATGCATCACGTCGTCCTTGCCGTAATCGAAGCAGAGGCTGTCCCAAGCCGGATGTTCGTGGCGTTCGCCGGGATAGAAATACTGGTTGGGGTCGCCAGCCAGATTGCCGAGTCCCTCCATCTCGTTCTTCACAGCGTGGCTGTGTACGATATCCATGATGACGGCGATGCCGTCCTTGTGTGCCTGATCGATAAGGGCCTTCAGTTCCTCCGGCGTTCCGAAGCGGCTGGAAGCCGCAAAGAAGCTGCTGACATGATAGCCGAAAGATCCGTAATAAGGATGCTCCTGAATGGCCATAATCTGAATGCAGTTATATCCGTCTGCCTTGATACGGGGCAGCACGTTCTCACGAAACTCGTTGTACGTGCCAACCTTCTCTGCGTCCTGCGCCATACCGATGTGGCATTCATATATAAGCAGCGGCGACTTTGTCGGTTTAAACGTCTTCTTCTTCCATTCATACTCCTTCTCAGGATTCCATACCTGTGCGGAGAATATCTTTGTCTGCTCGTCCTGCACCACGCGGTTACACCATGCCGGTATTCTTTCGCCATGACCGCCGTCCCAATAGACGTGCATCTTGTAGAGGTCGCCATGCTTGATGGCCTTAGCCGAGAGCTTCAGCTCCCAGTCGCCATGTTCGTTAAGGCGCTTTGCCTTATACTTGTCAGATTCCTTCCATCCATTGAAGTCGCCCACGAGATAAATCTCCGTGGCGTTCGGTGCCCACTCACGGAACACCCATCCGCGCGTGGTCTTATGCAGTCCGTAATATTTGTGTCCGTTGGCAAAATCGGTAAGGTTCTGCTTGCCGTGGTTTGTCAGGTTGTCAAGTTTCCACAACGCATGATCATGACGTCCCTTTATAGCGTCCTCGTAAGGCTCCAGGTAAGCGTCATTCTTCACCAGTCCGATATGTTTCGCAGTCGGCTTTGCTTTTGCTGCAGCCTGCGACTTCTTTGTTTTTACTGCCATTGCTGAGTGATTTATGGTGTTTATAAATGTTTACTATATATTATAATGTATAGACGTAGGCTTGGCCATCAGTCCTCGAAGCGTTTTCCGCGCTCGTAATGCCCGCGCTTCACCACCTGTCCGTTACGGTCTTTCTCCACGAACTTGCCGTCGCGACGTCCGTCCACGTACGAACCTTCGAAGCGGTTGCCGTCCTTGGTCTCTTCGATGGCAGGTCCGTTGGGCTTGCCGTTCTTGAAGACGCCCTTAAACTTCAGGCCGTTGGCGTAATGGATGATCACCTCACCGTCCACCTTGCCGTTCTTGAAGTTGCCCTCAAAGACGTCGCCGGCTTTCTTCACGAGCTTGCCATGACCGTTCTGCATGTCGTTCTTCCAGTCGCCTACGTACATGTCGCCGTTACGCCAAGTGAACGTTCCCTTGCCGTCCTTGTCGCCCTCATTGAAGTGACCCATGTATTTGTCGCCGTTACGATACTTGAAGATGCCTTCGCCGGTGCGTTCGCCCTGCACGTAGTCGCCTTCATACACGTCGCCATTCTGGAACTTGTAAATACCCTTTCCGTTCTGTATGTCGTTGAGCCAGTCGCCCACATATGTATCGCCGTCAGCATACTTGTTGGTGCCTTTGCCCGAACGCTGATTGCCTAACCACATACCGTCGTACGTGGTGCCGTCTCCCCAAGCAAAGAAGCCTTTTCCGCTTTTCTGATCATCCTTCCAGTTGCCGTCATAAAAAGCGCCGCTCGCAAAGGTATACTTGCCCTTGCCCTGACGCTTGTCCTGCTGCCAGTAACCGTCGTATTTGTCGCCGTTATAATAATACATAACGCCGTGACCCTGCTGATAGTCGCGATACCACATACCCTCATAGCGGTTATTGTTCATAAACCAGAATGTGCCGTATCCGTGCTGTTGGTCCTGAAACCATTCGCCATCATACTTTTCTCCGTCAGAGAAGGTATAGATGCCTTGCCCTTGGCGCTTTCCCTTTACATACTCACCCTCATAAGTGTCCCCATTCTCGAAAAGTGTGTTACCTTTTCCGTGTGGTTTTCCAGCTTGCATTTGTCCCTTGTACTGGCCGTTGTCATGAGTCTTGCACGAGCCAAGGGTTATCTTCTGCGCCATCATCGTAAACGGGATGGCGAGAGCCAATAATGTAGAAAATATATGTTTTTTCACTTTATTCCTTCTTTTAAAGTCGTCTTGAAACGAAAACTTACTGCCAAAATTAGCCAAATAATACGAAACAACAAAATGAATTTAGGATTTTTATGAAAGAAGAAAAGGAAAAAGCCAAGTCACACAGGATATCGTGTCCTGTACGACTTGGCTATTATGTGCATTTAAAGTCCCTGATTGATGGTTCTTGAGAGCACGTCGAGCTGCTGCTCACGTGTCAGCTTGACGAAGTTAACGGCATATCCGCTCACACGGATGGTGAGCTGCGGATACTTCTCAGGATGCTCCATAGCGTCGAGCAGAAGCTGACGGTCGAAGACGTTCACGTTGATGTGCTGACCTCCTGAAGGAGTGAAGTAGCCGTCGAGCAGGCTCACGAGGTTGGCTGAGCGCATCTCAGGAGTCTTGCCGAGTGCTGAAGGAGCGATGGCGAAGGTGTAAGAGATGCCGTCGCGTGAGTGCTGGAAGGGAAGTTTGGCTACTGAAGCAAGAGCAGCAACGGCTCCCTTCACGTCGCGTGCGTTCATCGGATTGGCACCCGGTGCGAACGGCACACCCTTCTCTCTTCCGTCAGGTGTGGCGCCTGTGTTACGGCCGTACACCACGTTGGAGGTGATGGTCAGAAGGCTCTGTGTCGGGATGGCGTCGCGGTATGTGCGGTGCTGACGCAGATACTCCATAAACTTCTCTGTGATGGAAACGGCGATTTCGTCTGTCTCGTCATTATTGTTACCGAACGGCACGTACTCGCCCTCCTCTATCTTGTAGTCGACAGCCAGACCGCTCTCGTCGCGGATAATGCGCACCTTGCAATGCTTCATCGCTGCGATAGAGTCTGCCACGATGGACAGACCCGCGATACCCGTAGCACGTGTGCGCTCTACGTCGCCGTCATGCAGAGCCATCTCGAAAGCCTCATAGTCATACTTGTCGTGCATGTAGTGGATGATCTTGAGGGCGTTGACATAAGTCTTAGCCAACCATCTCATCATCTGCTCGAACTTAGGCATAAACTCCTCGTATGTGAGGTAGTCGCCCTCTACGGGAGCATACTGCGGAGCAATCTGCTCGCCCGACATCTCGTCGCGTCCGCCGTTGATGGCATAGAGCATACACTTGGCGAGGTTTGCACGAGCTCCGAAGAACTGCATCTGCTTACCTATCTTCATCGGCGATACGCAGCATGCAATGCCGTAGTCGTCGCCGAGGTCAGCACGCATAAGGTCGTCGTTCTCATACTGGATGGCTGAAGTGTCGATGCTCACCTTGGCGCAGTAACGCTTCCAAGCCTCGGGGAGGTGCTCGCTCCAGAGAACCGTGAGGTTAGGCTCGGGCGAAGGACCCATATTATATAATGTATGAAGGAAGCGATAGTCGGTCTTCGTAACCATCGAGCGTCCGTCGATGCCCATACCGCCGATAGAAGCAGTAGCCCAGATCGGGTCGCCAGAGAAGAGGTCGTTATATTCCGGTGTGCGGAGGAAGCGTACGATGCGGAGCTTCATCACCATCTGGTCAATGAGTTCCTGTGCCTCGCTCTCTGTGAGCGTGCCGTTCTTGAGGTCGCGCTGGATGAAGATGTCGAGGAACGCACATACACGACCGAGCGACATGGCAGCTCCGTCCTGGTCCTTAACGGCACCGAGATAACCGAAGTAAGTCCACTGTACAGCCTCCTTGGCGTTGCGTGCTGGCTTTGTAACGTCGAAGCCGTACGAAGCACACATTCTCTCAAACTGCTTCAGAGCCTGTATCTGCTCCGAAACTTCCTCGCGATGACGAACTATCTCTTCTGTAAACTCCTGTATGTCGATGCGCTTGAAGTAGCGCTTCTTCTCCTCGATGAGGTTAGTTGTTCCGTAGAGTGCCACACGACGATAGTCGCCGATGATGCGTCCACGTCCGTAAGCGTCAGGCAGACCGGTGATGATGTGGGCATGACGTGCTGCCTTGATATCATCGTTGTATGCTGAGAACACGCCTTCGTTGTGTGTCTTGCGATACTTTGTGAAGATGGTCTTTGTTGCAGGATCGAGCTCATAGCCGTATGACTTGAGAGCCTTCTCCACCATACGGATGCCGCCCTTCGGGAAGATACCACGCTTAAGGGGCACATCGGTCTGCAAACCTACGACAACCTCGCTATCCTTGTCGATATAGCCGGCACCGTAGGTATCGATGCTCTGCGGCAGCTTGGTCTCAGCGTCGTACACACCCTTCTCACGCTCTGTCTCGAACATGCCAGAAAGGATGTCCCACAAGTGCTGGGTACGCTCAGTCGGACCTTCAAGGAACGACTCGTCGCCATCATACGGCTCATAGTTAGACTGGATAAAATCACGCACATCGATTTCTCTCTTCCAATTGGAACCCTTGAAATCGGCTTGCAAATTTTGAAGAATCATAAATTTGTGTTTAAAAAATGAATATTATCTGTGTGTAATCTCGGTGCAAAGTTACATTTTTTCCATCACATATACAAGCTTATATTATCTAATTTCGAGGTTTCGCCGTCCAAGACAATATATTCTCATTGTTTTCAGTCTAATCAATATGAATCAAATAAATCACATTGATTTAAAAAATCAAGGTATAATCTTTGATTTAGCAAAAGAAGAGTATTATCTTTGCATCAGTAATCATCAATTTTAAAATCTATGATAAAAGGCGTTATCACGGGAGATTTAGTAAACTCCACTAATATAGCTGCCAAATGGAGGCAAACAGTAATTTAATTGTTAATGACATCTACAGCATATTTTTCCTGCAAAGGGTCTGTAGCCATCCACCTGCCCAATACCGGATCGTACCATCTTGCTTCATGATCCTGCATATTCCATCCGTACATCGTATCGAGTTCCTTGCCTATGTACTTGTTTGTTTCGGCTCACGCCACAGCGGTAGCCCATCAGAGCGCTGAAGGGGTAATAATGGTTCACCTCCTCGATGTTGCCGTTGCCTTCATCCACACTTGCGTAGCCGCCGTCGAAGAGGATGGTGGAAAGCCTGTCGTTGTTGTAGACTAGATTGGAACAGTAATGGTAGTATGTATTTGTTATCATGTTTATTTATACACTATGTTTCTAAATTTTTCTACTTGAAGAATTTTATAGTTAGAATCATAGCTATACGAAATCGCGCGATGATTGCACCATTTATTAGTTCCTATTTTTCTTCTCATCGAATATTCGTTCGTAAGGCATCTTGTATTTGGCTTTCAATTCCGATTCTTTGTTTATCTTCCTGTATAGCACACTTAACTTAATATACTTTGTTGCCGACGTTTCCGTAATAAACTTCATCAGGACATTGTATGACCATGTGTCGTCATACGACATCAACGCCTTAGCCATTTTACTAGTGGAGAAGCCTACCATATAAGGTAATACATTGTCTTTTCTCGTCCAGCGATTGTCATTATAATTTTTGCATGACTCCTCCAACAATGGCTTGAATGCTTTGTCAGGGAAATAGCTGACAGCTATAAGCGCAATATCACACAAATAGTCGTTCTGATTCCATTCTTTCTCCACGTCAAGTGCGTCTTGACTATAATAATCCCAATATAAGGGTTTCTTTTTCAAGGCATCCATAATGACGGGAATATCTTCTTTACGACGAAACCGAGCCATATAAATCAAGGCATAATTGTTATATCCATCCATATAGTTGCGCTTGGCTATGGAATATAGTTTCTCTGAAAGAGGGGCATTACAGTAGAGCTTCCTGAAATAAAAGAACGAATAAATCTTTGGGGTGTTCAGCAATACGCTGTCCATCCTTAACGAATCGTTAACGTCCAATGATCCGTAATAAGGATAAAAATGCATAATGTCGAACATTGCCTCCATCATGGGTTTGTCATAGTAGGCTCTACCCTTTGAGTTATTGTATTCGTCATCATAAATAATGACGTTCCGCATGTCATGGATGTGCCTGATAGCCACAGCGCAACTCAATGACGGATTCTTCTCACGCAATATTCCGAACGCATACATTTTGACAAACGTTGAAGGATGGTTTTCGATGAAAAAAAGAAGTTCCTTCTCAGTCAGCGTTTTCTTCAGCTGCTCCCTACAGCGAAGTGCAACAGGAATCTGATACAAATAGTCCGGATGATAATACACCACCCTATCTGTTGCATACACTATTTTATCAAACAGTACATATTTATCCAGACTGGGAGCCATGACCCAGCTGATTATCATCGAACAAAATGATAATCCCAACAATATATACATGAAAATGTCGACCGCTTTTTTCATATTTTTTTATCTTTTCTTCCATCTATGTAACCATTCAGTTATGCTATGGCATTCGCTGAATAGTTACTTATTGTGAGGATGATTACAATATCAAGGCCAGTATTATACATCTTTTTGTTTGTTTTTTATCTTTTTATTCCGACAAATTGATACTACAAAAACAAATACCAATTGAACGGTTACAAACACAGATATATCACATAAAGTATTGGATCTAAGTTTTGGAAAGTACATCAAAGTTATTTTGTCATAAAGGCACATATGAGAAATGAGTAGAAGAGTTTCAAATATTACATACCGCACACTATGTAAAGACCATCTGAATAGCCTGATACGACTGATGACATAAATGAATAATGTATTTAAAGGGATTAATGTAGGTCCTGTTAGTACAAAAACCAAAATAAGGAATTTTATGGAAAAGCTTGAAATAAATGCCACTGCCATAACTGTACAAAATGAGACAAAAAAGCATTTTATAACGGGATCGACTTTATTTGTGGAATCGTTGCTCATAATATTCTTTTTTTTAGGATGAAGTATAGGTGTTATTTGTTTCGGCTAACGATGCTGATACTTGTTAAAATAAAACATTTCTCCAATTAATTCACTGTCATTTTCCTCATGGGGAAAATACAAGTTATTTGGTATAGAATCCTTTAGCTTAAAAAAGGCTTTAGTTTTTGTTCTACTATCGTACAAACAAAGGGTATTGGATACAACCTTAATTTTGTGAAGCATGTCAAATCCTGTATATTCACCATATAATTTTCCTTTTAAGAATAATCTGAGAGAAACATTTGCCCTTAGAGCCTCTGGTAACAGACACGACAATATAGTTCTTTGTATCACTTTGAAATTATCTCTCTTTATTTTCAACGAACCTAAATACTTAAAATCATATTCAGTAATATAGCCTTCTTCCTTTGTTTTAAAAGAAAATGTAACAGAATCATCATGGTATTTTAAGCATAGTTTTTCTAATTCTGTGGCATAATTCTCCACCGTATCATACTCCCTGATAGTTGATGTGTTTTTTTTACAACCAACCATCAGAAAGCAAATAGTTGTATATATACAAATAGTGATAATTTTCATAAGAATTCACTTTATACTAACAACGCTATCACGTTTTATATCCTGTAAGTATAGTACCTTTCCTCCTCGAGGATATTTATGAGTATGTATTCGATGAAAATCCATATCTATTATTAAGTAGGAATAAAGGTTTTACATATCACGAAATTAGTGAAATTATGTATAGGGTGTATACGGAAAACAGTTCTTTTAACAAAGATTACACAAGCGGGTTACACCCGAATTTTGAATTGGCAGTTTTGACAGAAAGACATGTTTTTTTTGACAAGAAGACATGAAGACTGGTTTCATCCTATCAATTAAAAATGAATAATTCACAATGCGCCTTGGCGCACAATTCAAAACTCAAAATTCCTAATTCGGACGGAGTCCGCCGTCCACCATGCAAATATCGTACAAAGAGTAAAAAGCTGTTACAAAATAAAAATCGGTTTTAGAGAATCAAAAAGCTGTTTTTATGGTATTTAGCAACGTTAAAGACCCCCACGTCCACCTATAAAGCCACCCTTACACTCTCATACAGCCACTTTCAGGAAGCCGTAGAGCCTCTTCCGGAAGAAAAGAGAGGCTCTACTACAAGACTAAAGTGCCTCTTTAGCAATACTAAACAGCTTGTCTGACCAAGCGTAAGAACCGTCATTTCATCAGCAAATCACATAACCGACTGTGTATTAGCAACATAGCCTCAAACGCTCAAAACTCAAGAATTTCGCACCAAAGATTTTATTGTGCGCTGAACGAGGAGTATTGAGCATTAGAAATGCAAATATAAGATTGGCATACCGTCAAAAAAAGCGACAACGCATCCCGTAATTGGCTTTTTTTTCATAAATTTGCAGATTGAATTGACAGACACCTTATTTTAAAGAACAACAATAACAGTTATTCTTCATGGATATAAAAAAATCAGAATTCACGATATCTTCGGCTACAGTAAGCCAGTGCCCGAAGGACACCAAGCCCGAGTTTGCGTTCATCGGACGCTCCAACGTGGGCAAGTCGAGTCTCATCAACATGCTCTGCAACCGTAAGAGACTTGCCAAGACGTCTGCCACGCCCGGCAAGACGCTGCTCATCAATCACTTTATCATCAACAATGAGTGGTATCTCGTTGACCTTCCGGGTTATGGCTTCGCAAAGCGATCGAAGACCGTACAGAAGAAGCTCGACCAGATGATTACGTCATACATCCTGCAGCGCGAGCAACTCATCAACACTTTCGTGCTCATCGACATCCGTCATGACCCGATGAAGATTGACACGGACTTCATCAACTGGCTCGGCGAAAGCTCGGTGCCCTTCTCCATCATCTTCACCAAGGCGGACAAGCTCGGACCGGTGAAGGCGAAGCAGAACGCTGGCAAGTGGATGGCAGCGCTCAAGGACCAATGGGAGGAGCTGCCACCTTACTTCATCACCAGCTCGGAGAAGCGTACAGGAAAAGACGAGGTACTGACATACATTGAGGATATCCTCAAATCAATAGCAACAGAAGAAAAATGACACCATTACTCGACGTTCAGAACATATCGAAAGCTTTCGGAGCACACGTACTCTTCAAGAACATCTCGTTCTCCATCGGAGAGGGTCAGCACGTGGGTCTGATTGCCAAGAACGGCACGGGAAAGTCAACCCTGCTGTCGCTCCTCTCGGGAAAGGACAGCTGCGACTCGGGAAGCATAATCTTCCGTCGCGACATCCGTGTGGGATTCTTGGAGCAGTCGCCGGTATTCGACCCTGACGAGTCGGTGCTCGACGCTTGCTTTAATCATCACGGCGAGGCGGACAAGGTGCTCAAGGCAAAGCAGATTCTCACACAGCTCCGCATCACGGACCTCAACCAGCCCATGCGTGAGCTGAGCGGCGGACAGCAGAAGCGCATCGCCCTTGCCAACGTGCTCATCACGGAGCCTGACCTCCTAATCCTCGACGAGCCTACCAACCACCTCGACCTTGACATGATAGAATGGCTGGAGGGCTATCTCTCGCGCGGCAACAAGACGCTGCTCATGGTGACGCACGACCGTTATTTCCTCGACCGCGTGTGCAACATCATCCTCGAACTTGACGACAAGACGGTTTATACGTATCGCGGCAACTTCCAGTATTACATGGAGAAGCGTCAGGAACGCATCGACGCCACAAGAGCCGAGATAGAGCGTGCCAACAACCTCTATCGCCGTGAGCTGGAGTGGATGCGCCGCCAGCCGCAGGCACGCGGACATAAGGCACGTTACCGCGAAGAGGCTTTTTACGACCTCGAAAGCAAAGCCAAGCAGCGAATCGAGGAAAGACAGATGCGCCTCAAATCGAAGAACGTATACATCGGCTCGAAGATTTTTGAGTGTCAGTACGTGTCGAAGGCATTCGACGACAAGATTATTCTGCGCGACTTCTACTATAACTTCCAACGCTTCGAGAAGATGGGCATCGTCGGAAACAACGGCACGGGAAAGTCGACGTTCATCAAGATGCTCCTCGGAGAGGTGGCGCCGGACAGCGGTTCGTTCGACATCGGCGACACCGTACGCTTCGGCTATTTCTCGCAGGAAGGCATGAAGTTTGACGACCAGCAGCGCGTCATCGACATCATCTCGGACATCGCCGACTATATAGATTATGGTGGAGGCAAGCACATCACAGCCACACAGCTCCTGCAGCACTTCCTCTTCACGCCCGAACAGCAGTACGACTACGTGTATAAGCTTTCCGGCGGCGAACGACGCAAGCTATATCTGTGTACGGTGCTGATGCGCAATCCCAACTTCCTCGTACTCGACGAGCCCACCAACGACCTTGACATCCAGACGCTTGAGGTGCTGGAGGAATACCTGCAGGACTTTCCCGGATGCGTCATCATCGTATCGCACGACCGCTTCTTTATGGACAAGATTGTGGACCATCTGCTTGTCTTCAGAGGACAGGGTGTCATAAAGGACTTCCCCGGCAATTATACGCAGTTCCGTCAATGGGAGTCGCTGGCTTCGAAGGAGGAGAGCGTGACTAAGGCAAACGCCGAAACGGAGAAGAAGGAGAAGCGCGAGTTCGTGGGCGAACAGCGCAGAAAGAAGACATATAAGGAGAAATGTGAGTTTGAACGTCTGGAGAAAGAGATTGCCCAGCTGGAGAAAGAGCAAGCCGAACTGGAGGAAGCTCTTTGCAGCGGCACGCTCTCCGTGGACGAACTCACTGAGAAAAGCAAGCGCCTCCCTCTGCTCAAAGATGAACTTGAGACCAAGGAGATGAGGTGGCTCGAATTATCAGAAATAGAGGGTTGAGAGGTGGGGCTTCCACCCCTCAACCATTTTTCACACCCGATTTTCACTATTTTTCAGAAAAAACATTGCCGCAAACATTGCAATATAAATAAAATTGTGTAAGTTTGCAGACGTTACTAAAGACCTTAAAAGCATGAAACACCTGACATTATGCTCAAATACAGAGCGACGCCTCACTTTTTATCTGGCTATGGAGGAATATGCAGCACGGCATTTGCCCGCTGACGACTATTTCTTTATGTGGCAAGTAGAACCAACCGTGATATTCGGTCGCAACCAGCTTATACAGAGCGAGGTGAACCTTGACTACTGTCGGGAACATAACATTCAGACATACAGACGCAAGAGCGGAGGAGGATGTGTTTATGCGGACAAGACCAACATCATGTTCTCATACATCACACCGGACGACAACGTCAGCCTTACCTTCGGCAAATACATCGACATGGTGACGCTTATGCTGCAGGGACTCGGCATTCCTGCCGTGGCAAGCGGACGAAACGACATCATGATTGACGGCAAGAAGGTGTCAGGCAACGCCTTCTATCACATCCCAGGACGCAGCATCGTGCACGGCACCATGCTTTACGACACAAACATGCAGAATATGGTGGGTGCCATAACGCCGTCAAACGACAAGCTGGTTTCGAAAGGCATACAGAGCGTACGTCAGCACATAACATTGCTGAAAGACTATATATCGCTCAACATAGAGGAGTTTAAGGAGCACGTCGTGAAGTCGCTCTGCACCTCCACCATCGTGCTGGACGAGGAAGCCATCAAGGAGATAGAACACATTGAGGAGGAATACCTCACCACGGAATTCATCTACGGCAACAACCCACGATACAACATCGTACGCAAGGGACGCATCAACGGAGTGGGCGACTTCATGGTTAACCTTGAGATGAAGAACGACGTGATAAAGGACATCGACATAAAGGGCGATTTCTTCCTTGTAGGCGACATCGCCAACCAGCTGCTCTCACACCTTCAGGGCATACCTCTCACAAGAGAAGCCATAGAGAAAGCATTGCCGGAACAGCTCGACAACGTAATCCTCGGTCTGAAACGTGACGACCTGACAGAAATCCTTATAAACGGATAAAACCTAACACTGAAATTATAACCTAAAGCTACTAAATATGGAAAAGAAGACATGTCTCTATGACAAGCACGTGGCTCTCGGAGCCTTGATGCAACCTTTTGGCGGATTCATTATGCCAATCCAATACACGAACATTACTGACGAGCACAACACAGTAAGACAGCACTCGGGCGTTTTCGACGTCTCTCACATGGGTGAGGTGACAGTAAAGGGGCCGGACGCAGAGCGTTATGTCAACCATATTTTCACCGGTGACGTGAAGGGTGCTGAGCCTGGAAAGATTTTCTATGGTATGATGTGCTACGAGAATGGCGGCACAGTGGACGACCTCCTCGTTTACAAGATGGCAGAGAACGACTTCTTCCTCGTTATCAACGCCGCCAACATCGACAAGGACGTGGAGTGGATGAAGTCACATCTTGAGGGATATGACGTGGAATTCGCCAACCGTTCGGACTATTACGGACAGCTCGCTGTTCAGGGTCCTGAGGCAGAGGCTGTCGTAGAGGAAGTGCTCGGACTGGCATGCAAGGACCTCGTGTTCTATACATCAAAGACTATCGACGTTGATGGCGAGACCATCATCATCAGCCGTACCGGCTATACTGGAGAAGACGGATTCGAGATTTACGCTTCTCACGACTTCATCATCAAGCAGTGGGACAAGCTTATTGAGTCAGGACGCTGCAAGCCTTGCGGTCTCGGCTGCCGCGACACTCTCCGCTTCGAGGTGGGTCTGCCTCTTTACGGCGACGAGCTGTCAGCAGACATCACTCCCGTTATGGCTGGTCTCAGCATGTTCTGCAAGCTCGACAAGGAAGAGTTTATCGGCAAGGAGGCTCTTGCAAAGCAGAAGGCAGAGGGTCCGCAGAAGCGAGTTATCGGCATCGAGCTTCAAGATCGCGCCATTCCTCGTCACGGATACAAGGTGCTCCACGAAGGTGAGGAGATCGGCGAGGTGACCACCGGTTACCATACCATATCTACAGACAAGTCGGTCTGCATGGCTCTCATCGACGCCAAGTATGCTAAGCTTGGCACAGAGCTGGAGATACAAATCCGCAAGAAGACTTATCCCGGCGTAGTGGTGAAGAAGCGTTTCTACGACAAGCACTACAAGAAATAAAATACACACAACCAAGAAAACAATATTAAAAACCTAAAAACAATAAACAATCATGGCAAAAGTAATTGAAGGACTCTACTATTCAGAGTCACACGAATATGTAAAGGTAGAAGGCGATTTCGCTTATGTAGGCATCACCGATTATGCTCAGCACGCATTGGGCAACGTGGTTTACGTTGACATGCCCGAGGTGGACGACGAGGTAGAGGCTGGAGAGGACTTCGGCGCTGTAGAGAGCGTAAAGGCAGCCAGCGACCTTATCTCTCCCGTGTCTGGTACTGTAGTAGAGGTGAACGAGGCTCTCGAGGACAAGCCTGAGCTTCTCAACGAGGACGCTTTCGCCAACTGGATTATGAAGGTGGAGCTGTCTGACAAGACAGAGCTGGACAACCTTATGGACGCTGCCGCTTACGAGGAGCTCTGCAAGGAATAAGCCGACAAGCATAAACAAGGAAACACCCCACCCCATATAACATCACCCCGTCTTCGTAAAAGAAAAAAAACTAAAAACCTATGAACTTCAAGTATTTTCCACACACAGAGGACGATATCAGGCATATGCTGGAAAAGGCAGGTATGACCTCGCTCGAAGACCTCTACTCGGATGTGCCCGAAGAGGTAAGATTCCGCGGCGAATACGACTTACCGGAGCCTAAGAGCGAAGAAGAAATACGTTCTTACTTCAAGCAGTTGGGCGACAAGAACCAGATTCTCACAGTGTTTGCTGGAGCTGGTGTCTATGATCATTATACGCCATCCGTAGTACCTAACATCATCTCTCGTTCCGAATTCCTCACAAGCTACACACCGTATCAGGCAGAAATATCACAGGGAACACTCCACTACATATTCGAATACCAGAGCATGATGGCAGAGCTTACCGGCATGGACATCTCTAACGCGTCCATGTATGACGGATCAACAGCTACTGCAGAGGCAGCCATTATGGCACTCGCTTCAACCAAGAAGACTGACACCGTGCTTGTTTCGGCTACACTCGACCCGAAGGCAGTTGCCGTTGTCAAGACTTACGCTCATTTCCATGGCTTCAAGGTGGAGACCATCGCTGAAACTGATGGCGTGACCGACAAGGCGCAGATGGAAGAAAGACTGAAGGCAGGAGGCGTGGCTGGTGTTATTGTTCAGCAGCCAAACTACCACGGCATCGTGGAAGACTACAGCGGTTTTGCTGATGCCTGCCATGCACAGAAGTCGCTCTTCGTAATCAACAGCGTAGCAGCTGATCTGGCTCTCCTCAAGACTCCTGGTGAGTGGGGAGCTGACATCGCAGTGGGCGACGGCCAGTCATTGGGCATCCCGATGGCATTCGGCGGTCCGTCTGTAGGCTATATGTGCTGTCGCGAAAAGCAGATGCGCAAGATGCCGGGACGTATTGTCGGCAAGACTGTGGACAACCGCGGACAGCGCGTTTACGTGCTCACACTTCAGGCACGCGAACAGCACATCCGTCGTCAGAAAGCCACATCCAACATCTGCTCTAACGAGTCGCTCATGGCTCTCTTCGTCACCATCTACATGTCTGTAATGGGTAAGGAAGGTGTGAAGGAAGCTGCCAAGATGTCATTCGACGGCGCTCACTACCTGCACGACCAGTTGCTGGAGACGGGACGCTTCGAAGAAAGATACAACCAGCCCTTCTTCAACGAGTTCTGCTTGAGATACAAGGGAGACGTTGACAGCTTGCAGAAACGTTTCATCGAGAACGGCATTATGGGCGGCATAAAGGTGGAAGCAGACACCATCATGTTTGCAGTAACAGAAAAGCGTACTAAGGAGGAGATTCATCGTCTCGTAAATATCGTAAAGGAGGAACAGCTATGAACAATCGACTATACGGAAATCTGATTTTCGAACTTTCTCGTCCGGGACGCCGTGCCTACTCGTTACCCAAGAATGAGTTCGGCAACTATGAACTGCCCGCTGAGCAGCGCCGTGAGAAGGACGCTGAACTGCCTGAGTGCGACGAGCTGACTGTTGTTCGCCATTATACCAATCTGAGCAACAACAACTTTGGCGTGAACAACGGCTTCTATCCTCTTGGAAGCTGCACAATGAAATATAATCCCGTTATAAACGAAGAGGTAGCGGCTCTTACGTCGTTCGCGGCTCTCCATCCGCTGCAGCCGGCATACACCTGTCAGGGCGCTCTTCAGCTTTATTACGAAATGCAGAAGGCTCTTTCTGCTCTTACCGGCCTGAAGGAGTTCACACTCAATCCGTTCGCTGGAGCACACGGCGAGCTTACGGGTCTGATGGTTATCCGCGCTTACCACCAGAGCCGCGGCGACCTGAAGCGTACTAAGGTTATAGTTCCTGACTCGGCTCACGGCACCAACCCTGCTTCTGCTGCTGTATGCGGTCTGGAGATTGTGGAGGTGAAGTCAACAGCCAATGGCGTAGTGGACGTTAATGACCTCCGTGGTCTGCTTGACGACACCATCGCAGCTGTGATGATGACCAACCCCAACACTCTTGGTCTCTTCGAGCGTGAGATTCCTGAGATTCAGCGCCTCGTTCACGAGTGCGGCGGTCTGATGTATTATGATGGAGCTAACCTCAACCCGATGCTCGGCGCTTGCCGTCCTGGCGATATGGGATTCGACGTTATGCACATCAACCTGCACAAGACATTCTCTACACCTCACGGTGGCGGCGGTCCCGGTTCGGGTCCTGTCGGCGTACGCGAAGGTCTGGAGAATCTGCTCCCCGTTCCCAAGGTGGCAAAGGAGGCAGACGGCACATACCGCATCGTAACAACGGACGACAGCAACATCCATGTGGGCGAGTTCTTCGGCAACTTCGCCGTGATGATGCGTGCTTACAGCTACATCCTTACATTGGGACGTGAGCACGTACGCATGGTCGGTCCGCTCGCCACTCTCGCTGCCAACTACATCAAGGAGTCGCTCCGCGATGACTATGAGTTGCCCATCCCGACAGTCTGCAAGCACGAGTTTGTGTTTGACGGTCTGAAGGACAAGAGCACCGGCGTTACCACAATGGACGTGGCAAAGCGTCTGCTCGACTACGGCTACCATGCTCCTACCATCTACTTCCCGCTGCTCTTCCACGAGGCAATGATGATAGAGCCGACGGAGAACGAAAGCGTAGAGACTCTCGACGCATTCATCGACGTTATGCACAAGATAGCAGAGGAGGCTCGCACCAATCCTGAGATTGTGAAGACTGCTCCGCACAACACACCTACAGGTCGTGTGGACGACGTGCTGGCAGCCAAGCAGCCTATCCTTACTTGGAAACAGGAACAAGGACAGGCATAATAAGGTAAACCTGAAAACAAACAGATAGATTATGAACAATTCTGATCTTATCATAATAGGTTCCGGTCCCGGAGGCTACAGAGCAGCTCACTTTGCTGCGACAAACGGTCTGTCTGTCGTAATCATTGAGGCAAAGGAGGCTGGTGGCACCTGTCTGAACAGAGGATGTATTCCCACTAAGACATTATGCCGTAACGCCGAGGTGGTGGAGACCGTAAGAAAGGCAGCTGCGTTCGGCGCAGAGGCTTCTCTTGGCGCCATTGACTTCGCAAAGGTGATAGAGCGTAAGGACCAAGTAGTTAGCCAGTTGCGCAGCGGCATCGAACTCTTGATGCAGACTCCCGGCATCACATTCGTGAAGGGAACAGCAAGCTTCAAGGACGCTCATACCGTAGCAGTAGGCGACGAGCTTTACACCGCCAAGAACATCATCATCGCCACCGGAAGCGAAGCCAAGATGCCACCAATAGAGGGCATCAACGTCTCTGGTGTGGTTACGTCAACGGAGCTTCTTGCTCTCACCACATTGCCACGCCGCCTCTGCATCATCGGTGCAGGCGTTATAGGAATGGAGTTTGCCTCCATCTTCAGCAGCTTGGGTAGCGAGGTTAAGGTTATAGAGTTCCTCAAGGAATGTCTTCCAACTCTCGATTCGGACATCGCCAAGCGTCTTCGTCAGGCAATCTCAAAGCGCGGAGTAGACTTCTCCATGCAGTCAGGCGTCAAGTCAATCCGTGAAGAGAACGCAGAGGACGGATCACGTCAGCTCGTTGTCACCTTCGAAAAGAAGGGCAAGGCTTCTGAGGTAAGCGCAGACATCGTGCTCGTTGCCACAGGTCGTCGTGCCGTTGTTGAGGGTCTCAACCTTGAAGCAGCAGGCATCGAGTGTGGTCGCACCGGCATCGTTGTGGACGACAACTTCCAGACCAACGTAGAGGGCGTATATGCCATCGGCGACGTTAACGGACGTTGTATGCTTGCACACGCTGCAACATTCCAGGGTCTGCACGTTGTTCGCCGCATACTTGGCAAAGAGGACAACATCCGCTTTGACATTATGCCGTCGGCAATCTTCACAACTCCCGAGGCTGCAAGCGTCGGCAAGAGTGAGGACAATCTGAAGGATGCCGGCACAGAATACGTATGCCGCAAAGGATTCTATCGTTCCAACGGTAAGGCTCTCGCTATGGACGCCACGGACGGCATGATTAAGCTGTTCGTCACTCCAGAGGACGGACGCATTCTCGGTTGCCACGCTTATGGCGCACATTCTTCTGACATCATTCAGGAAGTGGCAGCTCTCATGAACAAGGATGCTACAGTAAGCGAATTGGCAGACATCATCCACACACACCCCACCCTTTCAGAGGTTCTTCATGACATAAGCCTCTAAGGTTAGGGCATTAACGGAAAAACAACAAACAGGACGGAGCGTAGTAACAGCAGTTACTGACACTCCGTCCTTTTATTTTTAGCAAATAAATTGTTTTCAAGATAGAAGGTTACTTTTTACGTACTCTATACCATTAACGATAAAGCGAACAATTCATATTAATAATCAATATAAAACCAGAAAGCTATGTTAGTAGTACATCCACAAGACAGGACAACCGATGTGCTCCAGCTCCTTTATGAAGGACTTGAAGCAAAAGTGATCACAAAAGAATGTTCCAATCGGATGATGGGGCTATTCTTGCACAGCACTTCCATAAGAGATCGCATCATGCTGCTTGGTCATGGTAGTGAAAGAGGACTTTATTACCGTAAGAATGATGAAGAGGAAGGCTTCGACGGCATCATCGTAGGTCATCCGCAAGCCTATCAGCTTCGCCGACACGGCAGCAACATGATTGGCATCTGGTGTCATGCAGTAGAGTTTGCCAAGGCAGAAGGACTGCATGGACTATTCTCCGGAATGATTATCTCTGAAATGAGCGAGGCTGAGGAATATGGGATAGTGACAACCCTGGACGAAATCCGCAGCTCTAACCGAACAATGTTCTGCCATTTGCGCAAGCTGATTGAAGAAGACACGCCATGGCATGAAATCCCTACACGAATGAAAGAGATGGACAACGAACATACTACGTTATCGGAATTCAACTACAATAATTTTTATTATCTATAAGAGTTTTTTTGTGATTTACTATTGCACTGCACACTTTCGAGAACTTAACAATGTTCATAATAACAGAAAAGCCTTGCTGTTTTTGTCCAGCAAGGCTTTTCATTTTGCGGAGAGAACAGGATTCGAACCTGCGAGACGCTTTTGACGCCTACACGCTTTCCAGGCGTGCCTCTTCAACCACTCGAGCACCTCTCCTTTAAATAGTGGATGCAAAGATATGAAAAAAATCACAGATGCCAAAACGAAGCATCTGTGATTTAATCTATGTTAACAGTTATAAAACCGCTATTTTTTACGTGCTTATTGGCGTTCCTTACATCAGCCTATACGGAACACTCTCTCCACATTCTCATTAGTCTGTCGAGCCACTTCCTCGTCCTCCACACCATACACTTCGGCGAGACGTTTCAGCACAAACTCCACGTAAGCACTCTCATTGCGTTCTCCTCTCTTGGGCACCGGTGCCATATAAGGCGAATCAGTCTCAAGTACTATACGTGAGAGTGGTACGGATGCAGGAAGAACCTCCGGCAGATGACTCTTCTTGAACGTCAACACACCGCCGATGCCAAGCACGAAGTTCTGGAATTCAAGCAGTTGCTCCGCTTCCTTCTCATTACCAGTGAAACAATGAAACACTCCGCCCGGCAACTCATTCTGATAGCGACGCATCACCGCCACCATCTCGTTCTGCGCCTTACGGCAATGTATCATCAGCGGCAGGCGTGTCTCCACCGACCACTCCACCTGACGCTCGAACGCAGCAAGCTGTTCGCGTTCGTTATCGCGAGTCCAATAGAAGTCGAGTCCCACCTCACCGATGGCAATGAACGGATGACCTGGCACGATGTATTCACGCATTCTCTGCAATACGTTTTCCCAGTCTGCTCCCACCTCTTCAGGATGGAGTCCGATCATCGGATAGGCATACCCCTCATACTTTCGGCTTACAGCAAGGACCGTCTCCACTGACTTCAGGTCAATGGCAGGCAGAAACACCTTGCTTACACCGGCGGCACGCGCACGCTCCATCACTTCGTCGCGATCAGCGTCAAACTCCGTTCCGTCAAGATGAGTATGCGTGTCAATAAACTGTATCATACGTCGCTGATTAGTATTGGCGGTTCATCATGCGCTGGGCATAAGCGGCAAGCTCTGCCTTACGGCTCTCGTCCACCGATACTGCCTGAAGATACTTACGGCTCTGCTCAAAGTAGTAGGCAATCTTGTCCTGAGCCATGCGGTCGATACCTATCTCGTTGTAAAGTCGGGTCACGGCAGCCACCTTCTCGTCGCGGTCGAACTTTGTAGCGCTAATCCAGCTTTCAAGCTGACGACGCTGCTCATCATTAGCATGATTAAGGGCATTGATGAGCATGAATGTCTTCTTGTTAGACGTGATATCTCCACCGATAGCCTTACCGAACACACGTGTGTCGCCATATACGTCGAGAAAGTCGTCCTGCAACTGGAAAGCCAGACCTATCTGCTCACCGAATCGATACAGATTGTCAGCGTCCTCCTTCGAAGCACCGGCAAGGATGGCACCAATCTTGAGTGCGCAAGCAAGCAGTACGCTTGTCTTGAGTCGGATCATCTCAATGTATTCCTCCTCCGACACATCGTCACGATGCTCAAAAGCCATATCATACTCCTGACCCTCACCTATTTCGAGAGCTGTCTCGGTGAACAAAGCCAGCACCTCAGCCATCTTGTCACTGCTGCATTGCTGCATACGCTGATAAGCAAGCACGAGCATTGAGTCGCCTGAGAGGATTGCAGTATTGGCATTCCACTTCTTGTGCACAGTCTCATGACCGCGACGCAGATCAGCATTGTCCATGAGGTCGTCATGCAGAAGCGTATAGTTATGGTAGGTCTCAAGTGCACAAGCAGGCATAAGGATAGTCTCGGGATCCTCCTTGAAGAGATTATACGAAAGGAGCATAAGCACTGGGCGTATGCGCTTTCCTCCCATAGAGAGCACATAACGTATCGGTTCGTAAAGCGACGCCGGACGGCGGTCGTACGGAAGCTGCACAAGATAGTCGTTGACGAGCTTCAATATTTGGTCTGCATTAATCATATTTATTATGTGAAAAAGATGAATGTTTATGTTTATAATTCCTTTATTCCGACATGGCATCGCCTTGTCAGAGCTTAAACTCCACGGGGATGGCGAACAAAGTACGGCAAGGACGGTTCTTGTCAATGCCAGGTTTCCAGCGTGGCATCATACGTGCCACTCTGAGCGCCTCATTGTCCAAGATGGGGTTTACTGAATGAGCCACTTTCAAGTCGCATATCGATCCGTCGCGATTGATGACGAACGAGATTACCACACGTCCCTGAATCTTCTGACGTTGAGCCACTGGAGGATAACGAAGATTGTCGGTCAGCCACTTGACGAACGCCGACATGCCTCCCGGAAATTCGGGCAGCTGCTCTACGATGCGGAAGTTCAGCGGATTGTCTCCCATATCCACCGCCACCGGAGCAGGCGTATTATCGTCGGCTTTTTCTGCCTTGTCGTTCTTCTCACCGTTTCCTTCTTCGTCACCCACAATACGCTTCTTACTGATATCGGCGATGTTCTGAAGGTCCTTCTGTATCTTGTCCACCACCTTTATCTTCTGCTGTTGCTTCTTGCGTGGACGTGACGGCTCCACTACGGCTATCATATCCTGGCGTTCTTGTTTCTTGCGCATCGCCATTTCCTGCAGCACGTCGTCCATCGAGTCGTCCTCCGTATCCGTTCCTCCATAACGCACTGGGAACTCCAGAACCGCCACGAACAGCGACAGTGCTATAGCCAGCCCTATAAGAAACCTCTTCAGCCAGTGGCGGTCAAGATCTGCCTTATATGATTTTTTTATTTCCATACTGCAAAGTTACGGTTTTATGATGGTAGAATCTGAAAAATCTTGTGTAATTTTGCAAAAGTGTATCTTTTTAAGACGATAAGAACCATTATTTAACATTTCACTTATGATAAACGGATATATAAGCAAGCAGTACGGACAGCCCACCAAGCGCTACGTACAGACCATGGACCTCAAGGACGACAGCACTCTCATTCAGAAGTATCGTGAGGCTCACGACAAGGAGCATTTCTGGGACGATATAAAGGAGGGTATCCAGGCTGTAGGCATTCTTGAGATGGAGATATACATACTCAAAAACCGACTTGTGATGATCGTTGACGCTCCCGTGGATTTCCGCTGGGACGAAGCCATGGCTCGCCTTGCCACCTTGCCGCGTCAGGCGGAATGGGAAAGTCATGTGGCACAGTTCCAGAACTGCACGGCTGACGCCACAAGCGACGAAAAGTGGCAGATGATGGAACGCATGTTCTATCTTTACGAGAACGAGGAAGAAGAAAAATAAAAACATAATATACATATAATAAAGATGAAGAAACTATTGTCTCTGCCGCCAAACCTGGTGGGCAGCTTTCATGAGATAACCGAACTCCCGAAGAGTGAGTGGTTCTGCACCAACGACCCCGTGGGCAAGAAGCTTGGCTCCGGCGGAGGAACCACATGGCTGCTTCGTGCCGCCTATGAGGCTAATGACGAAGGCCGCACCTTCGACGAATGGCTTGCTGCCGACAAGCGTCTGCTTCTCCACGCCGGAGGACAGAGCCGCCGTTTGCCGTCGTATGCTCCTTCTGGAAAGATTCTCACACCGCTGCCTGTCTTCCGTTGGGAGCGCGGTCAGAGCCTTCATCAGGATCTGCTCTCGCTGCAGGTGCCACTCTATAAGCGCATCATGGACATCGCTCCGAAGGGACTCAATACGATGATTGTCAGCGGCGACGTATACATCCGTTCCACAGAGCCCCTGCAGGCCATCCCTGAGGATGCCGACATCGTGTGCTACGGTCTGTGGCTCGGCCCAGAGATAGCCAAGGACCACGGCGTCTTCGTGTCCACACGCGAGAACCCAACGGAGCTGAAGTGCATGCTTCAGAAGCCGTCTGTAGAGACACTCTCATCGCTGCTTGCCGATCATTTCTATCTTACCGACATCGGCGTATGGATTCTCTCAGACCGTGCCGTGAAGGTGCTCATGCAGCACTCATCTGCTGTAGGCAAGGAGCTTGACGGCGACGTCATCAATTATGATATGTACGGCGAGTTCGGCTGCGCTTTAGGATCAGAACCGGTCATCAAGGACGCGGCTGTCAACGATCTTAAGGTTGCCATCCTGCCTCTCCCCGGCGGCGAGTTCTATCACTTCGGCACATCACACGAGCTGCTTTCGTCTATGCTTGCCATCCAGAATCTCGTCAGCGACCAGCGCGAGATTATGCATCACGACCGCAAGCCTCATCCTTCCATTTTCGTGCAGAATACAGAGGTAAAGATTAAGTGGAACGAGAACAATCGCAACATCTGGGTGGAGAACGCCTTCATCGGCGCCGGATGGACCCTCACTAAGGACAACATCGTGACCGGTGTTCCTGAGAACAACTGGACGCTGAATCTCGGCGAGGGACAATGCGTTGACATTGTACCCATCGGCGAAGACCATTGGGCGGTGCGTCCTTACGGATTTAACGATAAGTTCCGTGGCGACCTTGCTGAGGTGGAATATCTCGGCGGTTCGTTTGCAGAATGGGCAAAGGAACGCGGCATCTGCATCGACAACATTGAGGGACGCCATGACCTTCAGGCTGCCCGCATCTTCCCCATCGTCAGCAACGTGGACGATATGGGCGTCGTACTGCGCTGGATGCTCTTCGATCCGTCTCTCGAAGAAGGCAAGGCCATTTGGGCAGCTTCACGCCGCGTCTGTGCCGACGAAATAAGCAGCGAGGCCAATCTCTGCCGTCTTGTGGCTCAGCGCACCAAGTTGCGCTGTCAGAACCTCGCAGTCATTGCCAAGAACTGGGAGCACAGCGTCTTCTATCAAGCCGACCTTGAGAGCACCGCTCGCGACTATGGACGTTACGACATTCCCCTTCCCTCCCCGCTGCCCTCTTCGGCATCGTTACTCACACGCACAAAGGACGCCATGTTCCGTTCTGAGGCACTTCGCTTCGCAGGCAAGGACGGCGGCAAGTACGAGGAAGAGGCGTTCTCGCTGCTGCGTCAGGGTCTCACGGACGAAGCTCTGCGCGTACGCCAATGCCCGCGTCTTTCTGTATATGCCGACCAGATAGTCTGGGGACGTTCGCCCGTCCGCATCGACATTGCCGGAGGCTGGACCGACACACCTCCCTTCTGCCTCATGGAAGGCGGCAATGTGGTCAACCTTGCCATCAAGCTGAACGGTCAGCCGCCGCTCCAGACTTACGTCAAGCCATGCAGCGAACCTCACATTGTCCTGCGAAGCATCGACCTCGGCGCGTCCGAAACCATCACCACATACGAGGAGCTGGCAGCTTTCAATAAGGTTGGCTCGCCGTTCTCCATCCCCAAGGCAGCCCTCTCACTCTCCGGCTTTCTCCCGCAGTTCTGCAAGGACCAGTACAATTCTCTGGAAGAACAGCTGCGTGCCTTCGGATGCGGCCTTGAGGTGACGCTGCTCTCAGCCATCCCCGCCGGTTCTGGTCTTGGCACAAGCTCCGTCCTCGCTGCCACAGTCCTCGGCGCATTGAGCGACTTCTGCGGACTGGGATGGGACAAGGCTGAGATCGGTCATCGCACACTTGTCCTCGAACAGCTCCTCACCACGGGAGGCGGATGGCAGGACCAGTTCGGCGGACTCCTGCCGGGCATCAAGCTGCTACAGACCGAGCGCGGCTTCTGCCAGAACCCGGAGGTCCGCTACATGCCGGACGCCCTCTTCACTCTTCCCGAATACAAGGCATGCCACCTGCTCTATTACACCGGCATCACACGCACGGCGAAGACCATCCTCGCCGAGATTGTCCGCCGCATGTTCCTCAACGAGCATGACGAACTGGCACAGCTGCGTGAGATGAAAGCGCACGCCCTCGACATGTTTGATGCCATCCAGCGCATGGACTTCGAGCGCATGGGACGTCTGGTCGGCAAGACATGGAAGCAGAACCAGGCTCTCGACTTGGGCACCAATCCTCCAGCCGTGGAAGCTCTCACACGCCTCGTTGACGACCTTTGCCTTGGCTATAAGTTGCCGGGTGCCGGAGGTGGCGGCTATCTTTACATGGTGGCAAAGGACGAAGACGCAGCAGCCCGCATCCGCCGCATCCTCTCCGAGAACCGTCCTAACGACAAGGCACGCTTCGTTGAGATGTCGCTCTGCCAGAACGGATTCCAAGTAAGCCGCAGTTAAAGGCTGACATATCAAACAATAGCTTTATATGATTACGGATTCATCCATATCTTTTTATTATCTTAAAATGATAGAGATGAATCCGTTTTTTATTTTTTCTTTGAAAACAATTCAATAGGCTATCTTTTGACATCCATGGCGTTGTTTTACGCGAAATATATATAACTTTGTAATCAAAAGAGTAAAAACAAGCCGTACATGACAAGAATTATCAGAACTTTATTAGCTACATTAATATTCGCCACAGCATTCTTCACTTCTGCATTCTCACAGCCCAAGCATGAGGTGCGTGCTGTATGGCTAACCACCATCGGCGGCATCGACTGGCCACATTCATACGCCCAGTCAGTATGGTCAATAGAGAAGCAGAAAGACGAACTGCGCTCCATACTTGACCGCTTGGAGAAGGCGGGCATCAATACCGTGCTACTCCAGACCCGCATACGCGGCACCGTCATCTATCCCTCCAACATCGAGCCGTGGGACGGATGTCTGTCCGGACATCCGGGCAAGAGCCCAGGTTACGACGCGCTGCGCTTTGCCATCGACGAGTGCCACAAGCGTGGCATGGAGGCACACGCATGGATTGTAACAATGCCCGTGGGAAAGTGGGATGCTCTCGGATGTAAGCGCCTGCGCAGCAAGATGCCGGGCAACATCATAAAGATAAAGGCAGACGGATATATGAACCCTGAGTCGGCACAGACCGCCAACTACCTTGCGGATATCTGCGAGGAGGTGACACGCGGCTACGACATCGACGGCATCCACCTCGACTATATACGCTATCCCGAGAATCTGCCCAAGCTGAAGAAGCTGAACCCGAGCGTGGCACGCGACAATATCACACGCATCGTACGTACCATATCAAAGCGCGTCAAGACGCTTAAGCCATGGGTGAAGATGAGTTGCTCGCCGATTGGCAAATTTGACAACACGTCACGCTATTGGAGTCATGGATGGGACGCATACAACACGGTTTATCAGGACGCTGTGGCATGGCTGCGTGACGGACTCATGGACGAACTGTTCCCGATGATGTATTTCCGCGACAACAACTTCTTCCCCTTCGCCCTCGACTGGAAGGAGCAGAGCCACGGAAGGATTGTCGTGCCTGGCCTTGGCATCTATTTCATGTCGCCAAAAGAGAAAGACTGGCCATTGACCGACATCACCCGCCAGCTCTTCTTCCTGCGCGACATCGGCATGGGTCACGCCTACTTCCGATCGAAGTTCTTTACGGACAACACTAAGGGCATCTATGATTTCGCCACGGACGAATACGGCACGTATCCGTCTCTCATCCCGCCGATGACATGGGCAAAGGTTGCGTCCCCCCAAAAGCCATACGACCTTACCTTCACGATGCAGAAGGACGGCGCCATGCGCATGACATGGCAACATCAGGTAAAGGACACCACCATGATGCTCTTCAACGTCTATTCATCCACCTCCTATCCCGTGGACACAAAGGACGCCCGCAACCTCGTGGCAATACGCCGCCAGGCACGCTCCCTGCTCATCCCGTCAGAAAAGGGACGCCATTACGCCGTGACCGCCACCGACCGCTACGGCAACGAAAGCATTGCCCTTCAGGAAGCTTACACAGCCGACACGTCAGCTCCACAGCAAAGCCCCGACTTGCTGAAGTGCGACGGTCGCATTCTGAAAGTGCCTGACGATGTCATGCTCACCGACGCACAATATCTGCTCGTAGAGACAATGCAGGGGGCGGCTGTAGCCACACTCCCCAACAAGCGCCCCTCCACCACCGTGAACATCACCAGCATCCCCAACGGCATTTACCACCTGCGAACCCTAAACCGCAAGGGAAGAAGCCACCGTCTGGGCACGTTCATCGTAAAGAGGATTTAGCCATAAAATGGAGGTTTTGCCGAGACAATATTTGCATTCCTGATGCTCAATACTATGAATTGAGCGCACTAAGAAATCTTTGGTGCGAAATTCTTGAGTTTTGAGCGGTTATAGACAATATACTTATACACAGTGCGTTATGCGGTTTTATGACGAAGCGCTATGAAATCTGAGTCGCAAATGAGCCACTTTTCTCTGCTATAGAGCCACTTTTACACTACAATACTGCCACTATCGTCATACAATAGAGCCTCTTTTACAATCCGATTGTGCCACTATCGGAGTGTAAAGGAGGCTTTATCGTTAAACTTGGGCGCTGTTTGCACAGCATAACACCGTAAAAACAGCAAACCAAAACTCTATAATCAATTTTTATTTTGTAACAAGTTTTTACTGTTTGGACAATATTTGCATAGCGGACGGCGGATGCCGTCCGAATTAGGAATTTTGAGTTTTGAATTAGGAATTGTGCGCCATGGCGCATTATGAGTTGTTCAGTTTTAATTGATAGGATGAAACCTGTCTTCATGTCTTCTTGTTAAAAAATATTGATTCAGTTCCCGTAAGCGCTTATACCAAAAGAAGCGAGAGCCCATTCCGACAGAAATGAGCTCTCGCTTCGATTTATTCTAAATACTAATGGCACTGTTTTAGACAATTCCCTGCGCCATCATTGCCTTAGCAACCTTGAGGAATCCGGCAACGTTGGCACCGCGGACGTAATTGATGTAGCCGTCAGGCTGTGTGCCGTACTTCACGCAGTTGGCATGGATGTCGTTCATAATGCCGTGAAGCTTGGCGTCCACCTCCTCGCTGCTCCAGCGGAGACGCTCCGAATTCTGACTCATCTCAAGACCCGAAACTGCCACACCACCAGCATTGGCTGCCTTACCGGGAGCATAAAGCAGTCCGGCTTCCTGGAACACCTTGATGGCCTCCGGCGTTGAAGGCATGTTGGCGCCCTCGCTAACGGCAATCACACCGTTGGCAACAAGAGTGCGTGCGTCGTCGCCGTCAATCTCGTTCTGTGTGGCAGACGGAAGGGCTATGTCTGCCTTCTCGCCCCAAGGACGTGCTCCAGCCACGTACTTTACGCCGTATTCCTCAGCATACTCACGGATACGACCGCGCTCCACGTTTTTCAACTCCTTCACATAGGCAAGCTTCTCGGCGTCGATGCCGTCCGGATCGTAGATATAACCGTCCGAATCAGACAATGTCACGGGCACCGCACCAAGCTGGATGAGCTTCTCCACGGTGTACTGAGCCACATTGCCCGAGCCGCTCACGAGGACACGCTTTCCTGCAAGCTCGATGCCGCGGGTCTTGAGCATGTTCTCAAGGAAATAGACGTTGCCGTAACCCGTAGCCTCGGGACGGATGAGCGATCCGCCGAACTCCTGACCTTTACCGGTAAGCACGCCGACGAAAGTATGGGTGAGCTTCTTATACTGACCGAACATATAGCCGACCTCACGACCGCCTACTCCGATGTCGCCAGCCGGAACGTCCTCATCAGGACCGATGTGACGATAAAGCTCGTTCATGAAAGCCTGACAGAAACGCATCACCTCAGCATTGCTCTTGCCACGCGGAGAGAAGTCGGAACCGCCCTTGGCTCCACCCATCGGCAGCGTGGTGAGCGCATTCTTGAAGGTCTGCTCGAAGGCAAGGAACTTAAGGATGGAGGGATTGACGGAAGAATGAAAGCGAATGCCGCCCTTGTACGGACCGATGGCGTTGTTGTGCTGAATGCGATAACCCATGTTGGTCTGCACGTTGCCCTTGTCGTCCACCCATGTCACACGGAAGGAGATGATGCGGTCAGGTATGCAAAGACGCTCAATGAGGTTGGCACGGTCGAACTCGGGATGGCGGTTATACTCATCCTCAATGGTACCGAGAACCTGGCTCACAGCCTGGATGTACTCAGGCTCGTTGGGGAAGCGCTGGTTAAGACGCTCTACGATTTCTGTTGCTTTCATTGTTTTTTGTTGGTGTTTTTGATTAATATGATTATTATCCTTTTCTAAAATTCAAACTATATCTATCTTAATATGTACGCGAGACATCACCTCTCGCTGAGCGGTGTGTATTCCTTCACGCCGAGCACGTTCTTGTATGCAGGGCGTATGATGCGGCGTCCCTCGAAGTTTAGCTCCTCTATTCTGTGTGCCATCCAGCCTACGATACGCGCCATAGCGAACATCGGCGTATAGATTTCCTGCGGCAGACCTATCATCTCGTAGATGAATCCAGAATAGAAGTCGACGTTGGCGCATATCGGCTTCGCTGTCTTGCGATGCGCCTGCACGCACTTTATGCCCTCCTGCTCAAGAAGTCGGAGGAAATTGTATTCGGCTTCGCGTCCCTTCTCACGTGCCAGTTCACCGGCAAGCCTCTTGAGCTGCTTGGCGCGAGGGTCGCTGAGCGTATATACAGCATGACCGATGCCGTATATCAGACCTGCACCGTCGTATGCCTCCTTGTTAAGGATGCGGTTGAGATAAGTGTCAATCTCGTCCACCGACGTCCAGTCATGGATGTTCTCCATAAGATGATGCAGCATGTTTATCACCTTTATGTTGGCTCCGCCATGAAGCGGACCCTTCAGCGAACCGATGCCGGCAGCAATGCTCGAGTAAGTGTCGGTGCGGCTGGACGACGTAACGCGGACGGTGAAGGTGGAGTTGTTACCGCCACCATGCTCCGCCTGAATGACGAGCAGGAGGTCAAGCATTCGCGCATCAAGCTCCGTAAAGTCCTCGTGCTTGAGCATGTAGAGGAAGTTCTCCGCTATGGACATGTTCTCTCGGGGATGGCGTATGTGCAGCGAACGTCCCTGCACGCTGTGACGATAGATGTTGTAAGCGTAGGCTATGACGGTGGGGAAACGCGCTATAAGTTCCACAGCCTGACGCATAAGATTGTCGCGCGAAAGGTCGTCAGGCGTGGGGTCGAAGGTATACATCTCAAGCACGCTACGCGCAAGAATGTTCATGATGTTAGAACCCTCGAGGTCTATGATATGTACGATGGTCTTATGGTCGAGCGACATATTCTCGTTGATAAGCTGCTTGAACGACTCGAGGTCCTCCTTGTCGGGCAGATTGCCAGACAAAAGAAGATAGGCTATCTCCTCGAAGCCGAAACGATGCTCTTCGATGAGAGGCGTGACAAGCTCGTTCAGCTCATAGCCGCGATAGAAAAGCTTGCCCTCAGTAGGCACAAGACCTCCTTCAGCGTCACGTTCGTATCCAACCACGTTTCCGATATTGGTAAGACCTACGAGCACACCGCTGCCGTCTTCATTGCGCAAACCACGTTTCACACCATACTTCTGAAACAATCCTGTGTCAATCTTGCATGATGTCTTAACCTCGTCAGACAGCTTATAAATCAAATAGTCCTTGTTCATATCTTTTTACCTTAGAGGGTTCTTAAAATGCGCAACAGAAGCGCCTCTGCTGCCTTTAAATTCTTTTACGACTGCAAAAGTACGAAAAATATTCTATTTCGTTACATTTTTATACGTAAAATTTACTTTCTGACACATTTTTATAGCGAAACAACAATTAAAGTAAACTTCCAGTCTTCAAAAACAAAAAAAATCCGCAAACGTTTACATAAATTTGTCAATAATTAATTTAAAATGTGTGGGAACACGAAGAAAAAATCAAGAATTTCTTAAAATAAATCAAGAAAAAGTTTGTCAGTAATAAAAAAAACAATAACTTTGCATCAGTTATCCTGAAAACAATCTTTTTACCTTAAAGAAAGACTAATACCTTTGAAGATTTGAAGCGGTCGCCTGTGAAGGTTATCGCTTTTTTTTTTGCTCTTAACCGAACCACATTTCATCAAATTTTCAGATGATAACCATCACCCCGTTCCAAAATATTAAAATCACATCAGTTATGGACAAAGCAACAACGGACCACATAAAGTTTTTGGCAGACAAGTATGAGACGGAAGCCTTTCTCGCTTCCGACCCCAGCCAGTTCATGCACAAGGTAAGCGGAGACGCCAATCAGGAGACAATGGCTTTCATTGCCTCATGCCTCAGCTACGGATCACGCAAGCAGTTTTTCGGCAAGATACAGTATTTGCTGGACGCCTCTGAGGGCAATCCGTATGAATGGATAGGCTCTGGCAGATGGAAGGAAGCGCTGCCCGACACCACAGACTGCTTCTACCGACTTTACACCTTCCACGATATGCACACCACACTCAGCACTCTCGCAAACCTTATCAGCGAGCATGGATCGCTGAAGGCGTACGTAAACAAAAATGCCTCCACCGGCATTGAAGCGGTGGAGGCCATTTGCGCGTACTTTGCAGAGCATGAGGCTAACGCCATCATACCCAAGAACGCCAAGTCGGCATGCAAGCGTATATGCATGTTTCTGAGATGGATGGTGCGCGACGGGTCGCCCGTGGACCTCGGTCTGTGGTCTGACATCATGGACCGCCGCACGCTCATCATGCCCCTCGACACGCACGTCGTGCAGGAGTCGCTGCGCATGGGACTGCTGAAAAGTCGCACAGCGTCGATGGGAACGGCACGACGACTGACAGACGCCATGCTGGAGATATTCCCCGACGACCCGCTAAAGGGCGACTTCGCGCTGTTCGGACTTGGAGTGGACGAGGAGCGATAAGCATTTGCTCCCCATCCCACTCATTACTTCTTTATCACCTTCAGCACTTGGTCAGCGAAGCTACGCATGCCCTTGATGGAAGGATGGCTGCTCTTCTTGTCGATGTCGACGAGCTTGATGACGGGCACGTCGTAATGGGCACACACTTCATCCACGGAAGTGTTTATCTCCTCCTTCAGCTCGGAATTGAGGATGAAGTAGACGTCCACGTTGGGATAATGATGGCGGATGTCGGACAACATCTTCGCCATAGCCGGACGGAATTTATAGAGGTCTGCCTTGGTCCAACCCGCATACTTGTATTCGCCCATCTTGACGCCAGCCCACGAATCGTTGGTGCCGCCACAGATAAGGATGATGTCAGGATTGCCCAGACGGGTGCAGCGCGTCACGAAGGAACGGTCAGTATAGTCGTTGCCGCTGTATCCGGTGTTGCAGATAGTGGCGCCAGAGTACGACTCGTTCTTGCCCAACTTGTAGCCGCCTTCCTTTATCACCTGCCACCACCAAGTCTGCTCCACATCACACACATCCGTCATGTTCGTCTTTGCCGGTATTTTATACCAACAAGCCTGACCGGAAGGGATGAAGCCCTGATAAGTGGAATACGAGTCGCCAAGAATAGCGACGGTCTTGCGTACCTGCGCACCAGCCTGCAACATAAAAAAGAACAGGCAGAGGAATGTCAAAATCTTTCTCATTATTATATTTAAATTTGTATATGTTAATAATATGATGCAAAGTTATACATTTATATTAACATTTGACGCTTCTAATCTTGTCTATTCGAACATAAATATGTAAATTTGCACGTATGAGAATAGACATCATTACCGTACTGCCCGAAATGCTTGAGGGCTTCGTAAACGAATCGATATTGGCACGAGCCCAGAAGAAGGGCTTGGCAGAAATACACCTCCATAACCTGCGCGACTACTCAACGAACAAGTGGCGCAGGGTGGACGACTATCCCTATGGAGGTTTCGCCGGCATGGTGATGCAGTGTGAGCCTATAGACCGCTGCATATCGGCACTGAAAGCCGAACGCCACTACGACGAGGTGATATTCACATCGCCTGACGGAGAGAAGTTTGACCAGCACATCGCCAACGACCTCTCAATGAAAGAGAACATAATCATCCTCTGCGGACACTATAAAGGCATCGACCAGAGAGTGCGCGACCATCTCATCACCCGCGAGATAAGCATCGGCGACTATGTGCTTACGGGCGGCGAGCTGGCTGCTGCCATCATGGCGGACGCCATCGTACGCATAGTGCCGGGAGTGATTGGCGACGAGCAGAGCGCACTGAGCGACTGCTTCCAGGACGACATGCTCTCCGCCCCCATCTATACTCGCCCTGCCGACTATAAGGGATGGAAGGTTCCTGAGATTCTGCTTAGCGGCAACGAGGCGAAGATAAAGAACTGGGAAATGGAGCAGGCAATGGAACGCACAAAGACGCTGCGCCCTGACCTGCTGGAGAAATAAGAACTGACACCCACATAAAACAATTATACCAACTGCCGTGGCATGGCGTAAAGGATCAGCACATGCTACGACGAAACCTTCTGATCCACTCCTTAGACCTTATGGAACAAATCAACCAAACCACACAGCCACAAGACAACAACTCTCAGATGCCAAAGCCAAACAACAACATGGTGATGGCTATCCTTTGCACAGTATGCTGCTGCCTTCCGTTCGGCATCTACGCCATCATAAAAGCCTCAAAGGTGAATGGCTTATACATGGCTGGAATGTATAACGAAGCTGTGAATTCAGCTAACGAAGCCAAGAAATGGAGCACAATAGGAATCGTTACAGGCCTCGTGATTCAGATAGTATACATGGCTGTCTATTTCTTTGTATTAGATGCGGCTATTGACTAATAAGTACACATTTCTCGCATTAGCTTTGGCAGTCGGACTGATACTCTATCGCTTCAGTCCGACTGCTTATTGGTTTTGGCCGAAATGCCCGGTGAAGCTCATTACCGGGCTGAGCTGCCCAGCCTGCGGCATACAGCGGTTTATCCACGCATTGACCAACGGTAACGTGAGGGAAGCTCTGGCATACAACTACTACCTCGTCTATGCCCTACCATATGCCATGTGCGTGGTGACGGCTTACTACCTGCCGCAGTCAAGGCTTAAAGACCGCATGACGGAGATATTCGAGGGAAAGACAGCCGTATGGCTATACATCATTACGTTCTGTATATGGTTTGTCATAAGGAACATCCTGGACATATAAGAAACTAACATAAACATGTAAAAATAAAAAAATATGGAAAAAGATCAAGCAAGCCAACTTATAGCTATGTATGGCGGAAGATTCCCCGACTATTCGCTGCACAGCATGCACACACAGCTTCAGAATATGGTCTATTCTGAGGCATCCATACGTTTGGCACAGTCAAAAGACCCGACAATTGTTCTTCTCATATCCATCTTCCTCGGACAATTCGGCATCGACCGCTTCTTCGTAGGCGACACCATGATGGGCGTGCTGAAGCTGATAACATGCGGAGGTTGCGGAATATGGACCATCATTGACTGGTTCCTGATTATGGGAGTGACAAAAGACAAGAACTACGCCAGATTCAACGGAATATTCTAACTAAAACATAATGAACAAAAAATTCTTAATCGCTACATTGATTGCCGCTTCCTCAACAGCAGCGGCTTTCGCACAGGACGGACTGCTTAAGAAATACGCACAGCGTCTGTCAACGCCTCGTAACTACGTGTGCTACCGTACTACGGAGAAAATAAAGATAGATGGCAAGCTGAAAGAGCATTCATGGAGCAAGGCTGCCGAGACAGAATCGTTCGTAGACATCAGCGGAGAGGGATTCCCCAAGCCCATCTACGACACAAAGGCTCGCATGATGTGGGACAACGACTATCTCTACGTAGCTGCCGTTATGGAGGAGCCAAACATCGTGGGACACTTCACACAGCGTGACACCATCATCTATCACGAAAACGACTTCGAGGTGTTTATCGACCCGACGGGCGACGGACAGAACTATTTCGAGATTGAGAACAACGCACGCGGCGTGGTGTTCGACCTTATGCTTGACCGTGCCTACCGCTCTGGCGGCAACTTCTACGTTCAATGGGACTGCCCGGGACTGAAGCTCGCCGTATCGCACGACGGCACGCTGAACAAGGAGAAGGACAAGGACCGCTCATGGACCGTGGAGATGGCCATCCCACATAAGGCCATAACACGCAACTTCACCAATCCGTTGGTTGCAGGCAACATCTGGCGACTGAACTTCTCACGCGTGGAATGGCTGAAGAAGGGCGGACCGGAAGAAAACTGGGTATGGACTCCGACCGGAGAGATAAACATGCACGCTCCTAACCAGTGGGGCTTCCTGCAGTTCTCTGACAAGAACGTAGGCGGAGAGACAGAAGAGTTCCGCTGCCCATACAACATGGAAGCATACAAGCTGCTGTGGGCAATGTTCTACGCCCAGCTCGACAACCGCGAGAAGCAGGGCGCATTCACCAGCTCAACAGCGCTCCTCGGCGTCACCGACTCTGACCTCGCCACTCTGCCTAAGGGCAGCAACGTGAACATCGAAGCCACCTCCACCCTCTTCAGCATCAGCGTAAGAGTGGGCGGAACAGGCAAGACCTACGTCGTTGACCAGAACGGAAAGTTCGAGGTGAAGTAAGGAAATGACAACTCGCAGAACACCTGCAACAAATAACAATAAAAGAAAATACGGATTTATCAGGCATTCCAGCTCTGATAAATCCGTATTGTTGTTTTTATGAGAAAAGCGATATTATTGCTTATCTACTAACTCTACTATAGACAAAGGCTTTCTACTTCATCTTTATTCAAACCAGTAATAGATGCAATAACGTCAATATCCATTCCTTTTGCATGCATGTTTTTTACAACCATAGCAATACCTTCTGCACGGCCTTCTGCACGACCCTCCTCTTTTGCCGTGTCCAAGGAATTCTTAATGTCGCGATAAGCCTTGAGGCTAACATCGCCCACATTCTCGCTATTGAGATACTTCACGTCCTTTATCACCTCCTCACCATCGAAGAGGGAGTTAAGGAAGTTGACAAGCAACTCCTTATTTGGGTCTGTGCCGAAGATTCGCTTAAAGCCGAAATCGGTCAACAAACTGATATATCGTTCTTCTGATTGTCTCATAACTAATTGTATTATAGCGTTAGGCAAAGATAGTGCAAATCGAATGCAGAATATCAAGCTTGCTTGAATATTATGCTGAGATGCAGCCTATCTTATACAAAGATACAGCATTAAATCAGAATAATCAAACTTTTGCAAGAAATTATACGAGAATTAAACAAATGTTTACTTCCAGAACAAACCATCCATTATCTCGTAACGCTTCTCCATGTTCGGGTTTTCCTTTACGAATGTGTTAACGTCAATCTGTAGAACCGGAGCGATGGCTTTGCCGTTGGTGGTGGGCCAGTCAACGAGGCCAAGACCATTGGGATTGCCGGTCTTTACGAAGTTTACGTAGTAATTGCTGAAGATGTCAGACACGACGTAGTCTTCAGGCTGCCAGTCGTATACGCGGTTGGTAGGCAGTGTGCCCATAGCATACTCAATGTCGGCTGAGTGGACAGCACCGAGAGCACGCGGAGCAGCAGGAGTGTCAGATGTCTTTTCCTGGACTCCACCGGCAAGACCAGCCACCTTATCCTTCAACACCATATCAGGACGCGGATGGCAATAGCGGTAGCGATAAACGGGCTGACCACCAGTGAGCTTGTGCATATTGCCCCACTTCCATGTAGAGTAATCAAGGAAGAGGTCGCCAGCGAGCTCGTTGCCCGGCTGTCCCATCACGTCTGCATCGGTGTTGAGACCATAAAGCTTGAAGAGTTCGTCAGTAGCGTCGCCGAAAGTGGCTTTAACCGCATTCTTCAAGTTCTCCACCGTGGGAGCCTTTCCGTAGAGAACAGCCATCGCGTTCATCTCCTGATTATTGCCACCGATGAGCAAAGGCACCTTGGTCTGTTCGCCATTTGCGAACACATCGTAAGGCTGCTTGGTCCAGAAGTAACCGTCTACATTATATATAGGAACGCTTTTCACATTGGCTTTCTTCATCAGTTCTTCAGCAGACATAGCACGTAGGTCCTTGATGTCCCTACAACCTATCTTTTTAGTCAATTGCAAGCCTTTAGCCTCAGCTTCTTTAAGCGTAGAAACCTTCTTCATTCCTACCACCGAACCGCTTGATCCCATTGCCTGGGCGAACAGTCCTTGGCATAAAGGCGATGCCATAAGTGCGCTTACTGACATCGAGCCAGCCGACTCGCCTACGATGGTGATGCGATTGGGGTCGCCACCGAACGCAGCAATGTTGTCCTTTACCCATTTAATGGCAGCCACCTGATCGAGGAAGCCATAATTGCCTGAGCCTTTGTATGTGGTCTCCTTAGAGAGCTGCGGATGAGCGAAGTAGCCGAAGATGCCCTCACGATAGTTGGCTGTTATTGAGATAATGCCCTTACGAGCCATAGCGTCACCGGCATAGCGAGGTTCGCTGCCACTGCCAGCCATCAGTCCGCCACCATTAAAATAGATAAGAACCGGCAGGTGCTCGTCCATTGTCTTTGCAGGTGTCCAGATATTAAGATACAGACAGTCTTCGCTCATCTTCTTCGTTCCGAAGTTCATGTCGCCGAAGATATTCTCCTGCATAGGGTTGGGACCGAACTCTTTGGCTTGGCGCACGCCCTGCCATTTCTCCACTGGCTGAGGCGCCTTCCAGCGCAGGTCGCCTACAGGAGGTGCTGCAAAGGGTACGCCCTTGAATGTCTTGATGCCAGACTCGTTGATGCCTTCCAAAGTGCCCTCAGCAACAGCAACTCTTGCAGGTTGCTGTGCGAACAACACTCCAGCGAGTAATGTAAGCACAAAAGTCAAAAATGTTTTTCTCATACTTATTTAGTTTTAATCTACTATCACATTTATATTAAAAGCCGCTGAACGCATACTGACTATTTGAATAATGACCAAATATCCAATATGTGTCCAGCAGCTTCACATTATAATATTAATTATAACAAGATGCAAACCTTGCTTACTCGTCCCAAACCAGGTATGCCGACACGAGCCAATGGTTCATCTCATTGCCGTTTATGGGCTGGGCCTTAGGAATGTCAACAGTGAAGGTATGGCGGCCAGCCTTGAGGTCGCCGAGCTCCACTTCTTCAGGAACGACGTCAGTGCCGGGACACCAGTTGGAGCGTGAGAAGTCGGAAGAAGCGACAGGCTCTTCCACCTCTTTCTCCGTATAGCCATTCTCACCGATGTATGACGCTACGCGCTTCTCAAGCCAAACACCCGTAGCAGGATTGAAACGGCGGAACGAGGCGCAGTCGTCACGCCAAGGGATGAAGCGCTTCACTTCCTTACCGTCTACAGAAAGGATGTTCTCCTTCTGCACAAACTCGTCGCCACCATCATGACCTCCATGTCCTGTAACGATATACTTCAGACGAACGTTGCGTACTCCCTTCGGAAGAACGAAGTCGGTGGTGATGGGCTTGCGTGCGAAGATGTCGGGATATTCCTGACCGATGTAGTAGACGGTGTTGAGGAGCGGCATTACCTGACGACGCTGCATGTGGTCGCAAGAAATGGTGCTCTCCTTAAACTGCAGCTCCATGCTTGCGAGATAGCCCTGCTCTGTCCATGTGTCAATAAAGACACCAACGTAAGCCTCATCCTCAAGAAGCGGATAGAGGTCGGTGATGTCCTGCTGCCACTGCACGCACTTCTCCCATTTCGGAATGTAAACGGGACGACGCTTAGAGGTGAGCGTGTCATTATTGCTGCTGTAGAAGCCCACACCGAAAGGTGTCATAAATCGCATCAGCTCGACGGTGGGAAGATAGTCCTTACCGGCCACCACACCTACGAGCTTCTCAAGCTTCAGAGAGTCGACGGCAGGAAACTTGTTCTTGCCCTCTGCTATGGTCATAAGATTGATTGCAGACTTGCGCGGAAGCACGAAGCATGAGCCAGTCTTGTCCCATCTGTCGCCGTTGGAAGCGATGGTGGTCTTTATGTATACCTTTATATTGCGCTCATAATGGGGCACCTGAATCTTCTTAATGATGATGCGTCCGTTGACAAGGCGGATTATGCCGTCAGCATCAGCGGCATTAAACCCGCCAAGCTTTGTAGGATCGTAATGCACATTGGTCTTGTCGAACACCTTTATTGTGGTGTTGCCCTTCGCAGCAAACTCCTTATGATTGGACTTGGGAGCAGCCATAACGGAGAGAGAGACCATCAGGGAAATAAGAACAGAAAAGTATCTCATCTTTATTATTTACTGATTTTGAATTTATCAGATTAGTTGCTCTCTATCACCTTTCCTGCACCGCGATACAGCTTGATGGGGCCGTCAAGAAGCACAGCCACAACCGTAATCATCGGGTCAAGTGAGCGTTCGGGTACTTTGATATACAAGTTGCCCGGCACCTCGCTCCAGTAATTCTTGTTGAAAACCTTCGAGCTGATAATCTCGCCGTCGCCGACAACCCACACACGGTTTACCTTATTCATAAGGCCCTTCACTTCGATGGGACCGTTGGGCTTGTAGGGAAGGTAGAGATAAAGGATGTCACCAGCCTTGTTGAGTGTGGAGTAACCCTGGAAATGCTCGCCCGGAATGCCAGCACGTGTGTCGTAGATAGCTTCCTTATGCTTCTTTGTCCAGCGTCCGAACTCCTTCAGTATGGTTACCTGCTCCTCAGGAATGGTGCCGTCCTCCTTAGGACCGATGTCGAGAAGCATATTGCCACCCATAGACAGACAGTCAACGAAGGTACGCAGAAGAATGTAGGGCGACTTATAGTTGGTGTCGGCATGCTGATATCCCCATGAGTCGTTCATGGTCATGCAAAGCTCCCAATGCTTGTCTTCGGGACGTACCACGGGCACACCCTGCTCAGGAGTGGCATAATCGCCGTAGCCCTGTATGCGTGAGTTGATGATGACGTTCTTGTTGGCCTTGCGGAGGAATTCAGACATTCCCTTGGCATTCCACGTCTCAGCCGACTGCTCCCAGTCGCCGTCAAACCAGTAGAGATCGGGCTTGTATGCGTTAAGCTCGCCAAGCTGGTCGAAGTCGAACTTGAGGAACTTCTGCCAACGTGCAGGATCGTCCTTCACGTCGTAACGTGTCTCTGTACGAGTGAAGTTGGGATAGTCGGGATGCGACCAATCAATGAGCGAATAATAGAGTCCGAGCTTCAGACCGTGCTTGCGCACTTCCTTAACGAAGGGAGTAAGAAGGTCGCGCTTGGCAGCCGTAGCCTTCACGGTGTTAAGGTCGCTGTACTTCGTGTCCCACAACGCCACACCGTCGTGATGCTTCGTAGTGATGACAGTATAACGTGCACCGCTCTCCTTGATAAGGTCGAGCCAAGCCTTGGGGTCGTATTTGCTTGCGGTGAAGCCTGAGCACTGCGACATATACTGCTCATAGGGCAGATATTTGTTGTGGAACGACCAACTCTCTGACACGCCGTTAACGGCATAGATACCCCAATGTACGAAGATGCCCAACTTGGCATGATCGAACCATTCCATACGCTTGTCCTTCTGCTCTTCAGTCTCCGCCTGTACGGCGTCCTGTGCCACAGTACCTGAAGTAGCAGCGAGACAAAGCAGCGAACATAAGATTTGCTTTAGTTTCATACTATATATATTATAATGTAAATTAGTTGCTTGAAGTAAGAAGTGGTGTATTTGCAAAATTACGTCTTTTTACCTATATATCTTAAAAAAACAAATAAAAAAAGTAACAAAAAAGCAAAAAAGAGAAAATACAGGCTATTTTGTGCAATAGAATGAGTAATTTTGTAGGCTTAATAGGCGGATGGCAAACGCATTCAGCTTGCCAACCTCAAGACATACAGACAAGATATGAACAAAAGAAGTAGCACATCCATTCAAATGATTGCCGACTACGAAGGCGACGTGACAAACCTCTTTAATGTTAATATAGACGGGGAGCTTCCTATTCTTGCGACCCGTAACATTGCTATATTCCCTGGTGTTATCTCACCCGTCATCATAGGACGCAAGCAAAGCCTCAACTTGCTGGACAAGCTGCGCAAACATAACGATGCGGCATTTGCCGTATTCTGCCAGAAAGACCAGGAAGTGGAGAATCCGGAAGGCAAGGACCTTTTCGAATATGGCGTTTATGCCAAGCTCGTGAAGGTGCTGGAAATGCCTGGTCCAGGCAATAATCTCACAGCCATCATACAGGGCCTCGGCAGATGCCGTCTGAAGAGCATCACACGCACAATGCCTTTTATGCTCGGCGAAGTGTGCCCGGCGATGGAGGACATGCCGAAGGAAAACGACAAGGAGTTTGCCACAGCCATGGAGGATATGCGCTCCACAACGCTCAACTATATCCGCATGAACGAGGACCTGCCTGACGAATCGCAGTTTGCGCTTAACAATATATCTAATAATGTTATAGCCGTTGACTTTGTCTGCACCAACCTTCCGTTCAGCATCGAGGACAAAGAACTGCTTATCTCTACTGGAAGCATCAAGGAACGTGTCATCCAGACGCTCCGCGTGCTGCATAAGGAAATGCAGCTACTGGAACTGAAGCAGAACATTCGCTCAAAGACACGCGAGGATCTCGACGAGCAGCAGCGCGAATACTTCCTGCAACAGCAGATCAAGAACATTAAGGAGGAACTTGGCGGAGGCGAAGGTTCGCCAGAACGCAAGGACCTTGAGGAGAAGGCTAAGAGCAAGGCTTGGCCGGAAGAGGTGGACAAGATATTCAGAAAGGAGCTTGACAAGCTGGATATGTTTAATCCGCAAAGCCCGGAGTACAGCATACAGTATAACTATCTCCAGACAATGACAAACCTTCCTTGGGGAGAATATACCAAGGACAACCTCGACCTCAAGCGTGCACAGCGCATACTTAACCATGACCACTACGGCATGGAGAAGGTGAAGGAGCGCATCCTCGAATATATGGCTGTATTGAAGCTGAGAGGCGACCTCAAGTCGCCCATCATCTGCCTCTACGGCCCTCCGGGAGTGGGCAAGACCAGTCTCGGAAAGAGCATCGCAGCGGCAATGAAGCGCAAGTATGTGCGCATGTCATTGGGTGGTCTGCACGACGAGTCGGAGATTCGCGGACACCGCCGTACATACGTGGGTGCCATGCCGGGACGTATAATAAAGAACATACAGAAGGCAGGTTCGGCTAATCCCGTATTCATTCTTGACGAGATTGACAAGGTTACGCAGAACACCATCAATGGCGACCCATCGTCGGCTCTGCTTGAGGTGCTCGACCCTGAGCAGAACAACGCCTTCCACGACAACTACCTCGACGTGGACTTCGACCTCTCTAAGGTGCTCTTCATCGCCACAGCCAACGACCTCGGTTCCATTCCGCGTCCATTGCTCGACCGTATGGAGCTGATAGAGGTGAGCGGATACATCACCGAGGAGAAGATAGAGATAGCCAAGCGCCATCTCATCCCGCGCGAGATTGACAACTGCGGCCTTACAGCCAAGGAGGACAAGCCGACATTCACCAAGGCTGCCATTGAGAAGATAATAGAGCAGTATACGAGAGAGAGCGGTGTAAGACAGCTCGAGAAGCAGGTGAACAAGGCTCTGCGCAAGCTCGCATACAAGAAGGCTCTCGACGACGTGCTCCCCTATGAGAAGATCACTCCAAACGAGATAGAGGACCTGCTCGGCAAACCGCCATTCTATCGCGACATCTATCAGGGCAACGACTATGCCGGTGTAGTGACGGGTCTGGCTTGGACAAGCGTAGGCGGAGAGATTCTCTTCATCGAGACTTCGCTGAGCAAGGGCAAGGCTGGCAAGCTGACGCTGACCGGAAACCTCGGTGACGTGATGAAGGAGTCGGCGGTAATAGCCCTCGAATACGTAAAGGCTCACATCGACTCTCTCGGTGTGGACTATCGTATCTTCAACAACTGGAACATCCACATACACGTGCCGGAAGGTGCCACACCAAAGGACGGTCCTTCTGCAGGTATTACTATCGCCACCTCCATAGCTTCGGCTCTAACACAGCGTAAGGTTCGCAAAAACACAGCGATGACGGGAGAGATAACTCTGCGCGGCAAGGTTCTGCCTGTAGGCGGAATAAAGGAGAAGATTCTCGCTGCCAAGCGAGCCGGCATAACAGACATCGTGATGTGCCAGGACAACCGCAAGGACATAGAGGAAATCCCCGAGATTTACCGCAAGGGCGTAGAGTTCCATTACGTCGAGAACGTACAGGACGTATGGAAGTTCGCCATCACAGACGAGAAGGTGGACAATCCCATCGACCTCAGCATCAAGGAAGAAGAAAAGAATTAAGTAAAAAAGAGACAAGAAAAGCAGAAAATGACATTCGAACTCCAACATACAGACAGTGCCTCAGACGCTCGCACCGGTATAATAACAACCGACCATGGACAGATAAAGACACCTATCTTTATGCCCGTGGGAACGGTAGGCTCTGTAAAAGGCGTACATTTTCAGGAGTTGCGCGAGCAGGTGAAAGCCCAGATTATTCTCGGCAACACTTATCACCTCTACCTGAGACCCGGACTCGACACTATACGCAAAGCAGGAGGCCTGCATAAGTTCAACACATGGGACCGTCCTATCCTTACCGATTCGGGTGGTTTCCAGGTGTTCTCGCTTACCGGCATCCGCAAGCTTCGTGAGGAAGGATGCGAGTTTCGCTCACACATTGACGGATCAAAACATATCTTCACTCCTGAGAACGTCATGGACACGGAGCGCATCATCGGCGCCGACATCATGATGGCATTCGACGAGTGCCCTCCTGGAGAGAGCGACTACGAGTATGCCAAGAAGAGCCTTGCCCTCACACAGCGCTGGCTCGACCGCTGCATTAAGCGTTTCGACGAGACCGAACCGCTTTACGGACACCGTCAGAGCCTCTTCCCCATCGTGCAGGGATGTAAGTATAAAGACCTGAGAAGAGAGGCCGCCAAGTTTGTGGCAGACAAGGGAGCCGACGGCAACGCCATCGGAGGATTGGCTGTAGGCGAACCGACGGAGGTGATGTACGAGATGATTGAGGTGGTGAACGAAATTCTCCCGAAAGACAAGCCCAGATATCTTATGGGAGTGGGAACACCGCAGAACATTCTCGAGGCTATAGAGCGCGGAGTGGACATGTTCGACTGCGTTATGCCTACACGTAACGGACGCAACGCCATGCTCTTCACCTACAATGGCACCATGAACATGCGCAACAAGAAGTGGGAGCAGGACTTCTCTCCTATCGATCCCGACGGATGCGACATCGACCGCATCCACACCAAGGCGTACCTCCACCACCTCTTCAAGGCGCAGGAACTTCTTGCCATGCAGATAGCGAGCATACATAACCTCGCCTTCTACCTACGACTCGTCACAGACGCACGCACCCACATCGAACAAGGCGACTTCGTACAGTGGAAACGCAGCGTTATTGACAATCTCGGAAGAAGGATTTAGGAAAAAACAGTAAGATGAAAAGAAAGAACATCAGACGCTTTCGCCACCTGCTCCACGTCGCACGATGGTGGGAATCGCATACAAGGACACTTAGGAAGGCAATGGCATGGACAGCACGCAAGCTTGCCTTCCTTAGAGTATTGAATGTCCTTAACCCGCTGAGATACATAAAGATTCTCGACTGGTATATCATACGTAAGTTCATCGGTACGTACATCTATTCCATATTGCTGATTATCAGTATCTCCATCGTCTTCGACGTTAACGAGAACCTTGCGAAGTTCAGCCAATACCATGCGCCTCTCAAAGCCATCGTATTCGACTATTACGCCAACTTTGTGCCTTACTTCGCCAATCTCTTCAGCCCGCTCTTTGTCTTCATTGCCGTGATTTTCTTCACGTCAAAGCTGGCATCCAACTCGGAGATTATATCGATGCTGGCAGCAGGCGTGTCCTTTAAGCGACTCATGAGACCATACATGATATCGTGCGTGCTGATATCCACTCTGTCGTTCTTTCTCTCTGCCTACGTCATTCCGCACGGAACAGTGGTAAGGCAAAACTTCGAGTCGATGTATAAGAACAAGAAGAAGAACACCAGTGCGGATAACGTGATGTTGCAGGTAGACCGAGGCACGATAGCTTACATACAGCATTACGACAACAACATGAAGCGTGGATTCGGATTCTCTTTGGACAAGTTTGAGAACAAGAAGCTCGTCAGTCACATGACGGCAATGGAGGCACAGTACGACACCATCTCCGACTCGAAGTATCATTGGACACTGACCAACTGGAAGATTCGAGAACTGCACGGACTAAAAGAGCACATCACCAGCGGAGCAAAGCGCGACACGCTGATACAGATGGAGCCGACTGACCTCGTCTACTCAAAAGGCCAGCAAGAGACATTCACGTCACCGGAGCTGAAGGAATATATCTCTAAGCAGATTGACCGAGGAAACGGCAACGTAGTGCAGTATCAGGTGGAATATCACAAGCGTATAGCCTCGTCCTTCGCCTCGTTCATCCTGACCACCATTGGTTTGTCACTGTCTTCGCGCAAGAGGAAAGGCGGCATGGGTATGTATCTGGGAATAGGATTGGCGCTGAGTTTCGGCTACATCATGCTGCAAACAGTATCTGCGACATTCGCCATCAATGCCGGAGCTCCACCAATGCTCGCGGCATGGGTGCCTAATATGATTTTTGCTGTAGTGGCATACTTCTGCTACAGAAAGGCACCGAACTAAGAGCGGAAAGGCACTCTATGTGCCATTCCGCCACATAAACTTTAAACATTATTCAATTAAACATTACAAGTAATGTATTTCGACGAAACAGAACTCAACGACCATGTGCTTGACGCACTATATGATATGCGTTTCGACAAATGCACACCTATTCAGGAAAAGTGTATTCCCCCAATACTTGAGGGACGCGACCTCCTCGGTGTAGCACAGACCGGAACGGGAAAGACAGCTGCTTATCTCCTTCCTATTCTCTCGAAGCTGGACGACGGAGGATATCCAAAAGACGCCATCAACTGCGTGATTATGAGTCCGACACGAGAACTGGCACAGCAGATTGACCAGGCTATGCAGGGCTTCGGCTATTATCTCTCAGGTGTAAGCAGCGTGGCTGTGTATGGCGGTAACGACGGCAACCGCTATGATCAGGAGCTAAAGAGCTTCCAGATGGGAGCCGATGTCGTTATCGCCACACCGGGACGACTCATCAGCCACATCTCGCTCGGTAGCGCCGACCTCAGCAAGGTGAGCTTCTTCGTACTCGACGAGGCTGACCGCATGCTGGACATGGGCTTCTCTGAGGACATCAAGATGATAGCAAGCAAGCTGCCCGCTGACTGCCAGACCATCATGTTCTCCGCCACTATGCCGGAGAAGATAGAAGAACTGGCAAAGACTCTGCTCAAGAATCCGGTGGAGGTAAAGATTGCCGTGAGCCGTCCTGCTGAGAAAATCAAGCAGAGCGCTTATGTCTGCTACGAAACACAGAAGATTGGCATCATTAAGGACCTTTTCAGAAAAGGCGACCTCAACCGCGTGATTATCTTCTCAGGAAAGAAGCAGAAGGTGAAGGCCATCAACCGTACTCTGCAGCAGATGAAGATCAACTCAGGCGAGATGCACTCCGACTTGGAGCAGGCTGAGCGTGACGAGATTCTCTATAAATTCAAGACGGGTCAGATAGACGTGCTCGTGGCTACGGACATTGTGGCACGCGGCATCGACATTGACGACATTGCCATGGTCATCAACTTCGACGTTCCGCACGATCCGGAGGACTATGTTCATCGTATCGGACGTACGGCAAGAGCGCAGCGTGACGGCGTGGCAATAACCTTTGTAGCTGAAGACGAAATCAGCAGCTTCAAGCAGATTGAGAAATTCCTCGGTAGAGAGGTGGAAAAGAACCAGCTGCCTGAAGGTCTCGGCGAGGCTCCTGACTATAACGCAGCACGTTCCAACGGACGCGGCGGCAAGCAAAGACGCGGCGGCAACGGTGAGAGCAACGGAAGAGGACGTGGCGGCAACGGAAGAGGACGCGGAAAGAAGCGCAACGCAACCGACGAGCAGAACAAGACTGATGGCAAGAACGCTCCTACAGATAAGGACGCAGCTGCCACAAGCGCCAATAACGAGACAAAAGCGCAGGATAACACCAACCCTGAAAACTCAGAGCAGATGCCACGCAAGAAGCGCTCAAGAGGACCACGTCAGAAGAAAGAAGTAACTGCAGAGAATGGCAACAACGAGGCTACAAACAAGAAGCCGCAGCAAAACAGACGCAAGGAAAGACCTCAGGGTGACGGACAGAAACAGCAGGACGAGAAGCGCCAAAGCAAACAGCAGACTGAGCGTCAGAACAAGCCACAAGCCGATCGCCAAGACAATAAGCCGCAGACAGACGGCCAGCGTCGCAAGCAGCGTCGTCCTTCAGGCAGAAAAGACCGTAATGGCAACAACAGACAGTCATCAGCAAAGACGGAGCAGACAAAGCAGCAGACATCCAACGTGCCTGCCGTGAAGCAGACAAGCGCCATCACACAGATTCTGAAGAAGCCAATCAGCTGGATAAAGTCTCTCGGAAAGAAAAAAGACTAAAAACAGAGTAGTCTAAAATTTTGCACTTATTACTATTTGTAGTATCTTTGCATTATTCAGTGACAATCCGACAAACAAATCAATAACAAGAAAACACTTAACATGCCAGAAATATCAGTACGCGGACTTGAAATGCCCGAATCGCCAATCAGGAAATTGGCTCCCTTAGCGTTAGACGCAAAGAAACGCGGTGTAAAGGTGTATCACCTGAACATTGGTCAGCCTGACCTGCCGACACCGCAAGTGGGACTGGACGCTCTGAAACACATCGACCGTTCTGTCCTTGAGTATTCGCCATCACAAGGCTATCTCTCATACAGAGAGAAACTGACGAATTACTACAAACGATTCAACATCAACGTTAGCGCAGATGACATCATCATCACGGCTGGCGGTTCGGAAGCTGTGCTTTTCGCTTTCATGTCATGTCTGAACCCTGGCGACGAGATTATAATCCCGGAACCGGCATACGCCAACTACATGGCGTTTGCCGTCTCTGCCGGAGCAAAGATACGCACCATTGCAACCACCATAGAGGAAGGATTCTCGCTGCCTAAGGTGGAGAAGTTTGAGGAGCTGATTAATGAGCACACACGTGCCATCCTTATCTGCAACCCCAACAACCCTACCGGCTATCTCTACACACGCCGTGAGATGAACCAGATTCGCGATCTCGTGAAGAAATACGATCTCTATCTCTTCTCCGATGAGGTATACAGAGAGTATATCTACACCGGCTCGCCGTACATCTCGGCTTGTCACCTTGAAGGCATAGAGCAGAACGTCATCCTTATCGACTCCGTATCGAAACGCTACAGCGAGTGTGGCATCCGCATCGGTGCCTTGATATCGAAGAATCCGGAAGTACGCGCCGCAGTAATGAAGCTCTGTCAGGCACGTCTCTCTCCCCCACTCCTCGGCCAGATTGTAGCAGAAGCGTCACTTGACGCACCGGAGGATTATTACCGTGACGTGTATGAGGAGTATGTGGAACGACGCAAATGTCTTATCGACGGTCTTAACCGCATACCAGGTGTCTATTCGCCCATACCAATGGGAGCCTTCTACACCGTGGCAAAACTTCCCGTGGACGACTCGGAGAAATTCTGCCGTTGGTGTCTGGAAGAATTCTCGTACGAAGGCGAGACCGTCATGATGGCTCCTGCCGCCGGTTTCTACACCACCCCGGGAGCCGGACGCAATCAGGTCCGCATCGCATACGTCCTCAAGAAGGAAGACCTCGAGCGCTCACTCATCGTGCTGCGCAAGGCTCTGGAAGCTTATCCAGGACGCGTGGAGGACGCTGACTGATAATTAAGAAAACAAAACATTTAACAACAACTTAAATTAATGTTTGATATTTAATGTTTGGCTTTTGCCGCTGGATTTACAAGCAAAGCCAAACAATTAAATATCAAACATTAAACATTTCTAAAAATGAACTTTCCCCTTTTTATAGCACGCCGCATACATTCAGACCACACTGACGACAAGCAGAAGGTATCGAAGCCGGCTATACGTATTGCCACAGCGGGTGTGGCAATCGGACTTGCAGTAATGATAATCAGCGTCAGCGTGGTGCTTGGATTCAAGCATACCATAAGGGACAAAGTAGTGGGATTCGGCAGCCACATCCAAGTAGCCAACTTCTACGCCCTGCAGTCGTCAGCCACAGACCAGCCGGTCGTGATGAACGACTCGATGATGAGCGTGCTCAACAAGACACAAGGCGTGGAACACGTTCAGCGATTCGCAACCAAACAAGGCATTCTTAAGACCGACAACGACTTCCTTGGAGTGATGTTCAAGGGAGTTGGTCCGGAATTCGACTCCACGTTCATCCACAAGAACATGGTGAGCGGCAGCATACCCGTATTCTCAGACAAGGCAAGCACCGGCAAAATCCTTATCTCAAAGACTATGGCTGACAAGCTGGAGGTGAAGAGCGGAGACCGCATCTTCGCTTACTTCATCGGCGAAGGCGGTGTGCGCACGCGAAAGCTTACCATCCAAGGCATCTATCAGACCAATCTTTCACAGTATGACAAGATTACGGTATTCTGCGACCTCTATACTGCACAGAAGCTGAACGGCTGGACCACCGACCTTGCAAGCGGAGCGGAGCTTACGGTCAGCGACTTCAATAAGCTCTCGGAGACAAGCGACATCATAATAAGAAATGTAAACCGCACAACAGACAGTTACGGCAACACATATTCGTCAAAAAACATACGCGAACTTTCGCCACAGATATTCTCATGGCTCGACCTGCTCGACCTTAACGTATGGATAATCCTCGCCATAATGACAGCCGTGGCTGTAGTGACAATGATAAGCGGCCTACTGATCATAATCCTTGAGCGCACCACAATGATAGGCATCCTTAAGGCATTGGGAGCACGTAACGACACCATACGCCACATCTTCCTGTGGTTTGCAGCATTCATCATCGGCAAGGGACTCATCATCGGCGACATCATCGCTCTGGCATTGCTGTTCCTGCAAGAGGCTGCAGGCATATTCAAGCTCGACCCTACGACCTATTATGTCGACACAGTACCCGTGGAAATCAACTGGCTTTTAGTGCTCCTGCTTAACGTCGGCACGCTCATCATAGCGCTCTTCGTACTTATAGCACCAAGCTATATGATTTCGCACATCCATCCGGCCAAATCAATGCGATACGAATAGGCTTGACAAAAACTGGTCTAAAACGTATAAAAATAGGGATATCTTGAACCAAAGAAACCAATTACCGCACAAAAGTTTTGGTATTGTGCAAATAATGACGTACCTTTGCACAAAATTTAGAAGATTGTGCAATGGAAGGAATACCCAGTTTCAACTCTTATATAGAGAACAGTATTATTAAGTATTGGGAAAAAGACGCTTTTACAGACTATAAGGGAGCGACACTCCAATACCATGATGTAGCAAGAAAGATAGAGAAGCTGCATATATTGTTTGAAAACAGCGGGGTACAGAAAGGTGACAAGATAGCCCTTTGCGGACGAAACAGCAGTCATTGGGCAGTGGCTTTCTTAGCCACGCTGACATACGGAGCCGTCGCAGTACCTATACAACATGAGTTTACGCCAGATCAGATACATAACATCGTAAACCACAGCGACTCAAAGCTATTGTTTGTCGGCGACATCGTTAAGACACAGATCACCCCTGACGCCATGCCGGGACTGGAGGGTATAGTCTACTTACCCGATTTCTCCATTGTCATAGCAAGAACAGAAAAGCTCGTCTTCGCAAGAGAACATCTCAATGAGATCTTCGGTCAGCGTTATCCCAAATACTTCCGTAAGGAACACGTACATTACTATAAGGAGCAAAGCCCAGAGGAACTCGCAATGATAAACTACACGTCAGGCACAACCGGATTCTCCAAAGGAGTGATGTTGCCCTATCGTGCCATCTGGGGAAACCTCGACCATATCCTCAAGTGCCTATCTCCGAATGTCAAGCCGGGAAGCAATCTGGTAAGCATTCTGCCTATGGCACACATGTACGGACTGGCTGTGGAGTTCCTGTTCGGATTTATCGGCGGATGCCACATCTACTTCCTCAACCGACTGCCGTCGCCGTCGCTGATAGCAGAAGCCTTTGCGGAAGTGAAGCCCCGACTCATCGTTGCCGTGCCACTCGTCGTAGAGAAGATCATCAGACGCAAGGTGCTCACAGAAGTGCAGACCAGCCGTATGAAGATTCTGCTCAACATGCCCGTAATAAGCAAGAAGATAAAGCAGCACATACGCGAGCGCATCATGCAAGCATTTGGCGGCAATGCCTTTGAGATAATCGTAGGCGGAGCTCCTCTCAATCAAGGTATTGAGAAATTCCTCAACGATGTCGGCGTACCCGTAACCATCGGATACGGCACCACAGAGACAGCGCCACTCATCACCTTCGCCAACTATGACAAGTATCGCATATCGTCATGCGGACCTGCCGTGGAGCACATGGAGGTGAAGGTTGACAGTCCTGACCCTGCCAACAAGCCCGGCGAGCTGATCACAAGAGGCACAAACGTGATGCTTGGCTACTACAAGAACGAGAAAGCCACGCAGGAAGTGATAGACAGCGACGGATGGTTCCATACCGGTGACCTTGCCACCATGTCACCAGACGGCTACTTCTACATAAAGGGACGCAAAAAGAACATGCTCCTCGGCGCCAACGGACAGAATGTCTATCCGGAGGAAATAGAAGACAAGCTCAACAACCTGCCGCTCGTAGGAGAGAGCATCATCATACAACGCGGCAACCGACTCGTTGCCCTCGTACATCCTGAGCAGGAAGACAAGGACGCCATGGACTTCGACGACAACGACGTACAGGGAGTGATGGACGAGAACCTAAAGACACTCAACTCACAACTACCACCCTTCTGCAAGGTCTCAGCAATAGAGATACATAAGGAAGAATTTCAGAAAACTGCCAAAAAGAGCATAAAGAGATATCTTTACAAATAAAAGAGACAACACCTCATACCAAAATCAAGACAAAGGATGAAAATACCGAGTTATAACGAACTGATAGAAAAAAGTATCGTATCCAACTGGGAAAAGGACGCACTTACTGACTTTAAGGGTGCAACACTGCAATACCACGACGTGGCTCGCAAGATTGAGAAACTACACATCATCTTCGAAAGCAGCGGCGTACAGAAAGGCGACAAGATTGCACTTTGCGGACGAAACAGTTCCAGCTGGGCTGTGGCTTTCCTTGCAACACTGACCTACGGTGCTGTGGCTGTGCCCATTCTGCACGAGTTCACAGCAGACCAGATTCACAACATCGTAAACCATAGTGAAGCAAAGCTGCTCTTTGTGGGCGACTACGTGGCTACGGTCATCGACCAGACAAAGATGCCGCAACTGGAAGGCATCATTTACTTGCCTGACTATTCGCTCGTGATTTCACGCACGGACAAGCTGACATACGCCCGTGAGCACCTCAACGAGCTGTTCGGAAAGAAATATCCCAAGTATTTCCGCAAGGAGCACGTCAACTATTACAAGGAACAGTCGCCGGACGAACTCGCACTCATCAACTACACCTCCGGCACAACAGGCTTCTCAAAGGGCGTGATGGTGCCTTACCGCGCACTTTGGAGCAATTACGACTTCGCCATGACTGTGCTTGGCAAGATAATCAAGAAGGGCGACAACGTCATCAGCATCCTACCTATGGCACACATGTACGGCATGGCGTTCGAGTTTATGTTTGAGTTTATCTTCGGTTGCCACGTATTCTATCTCACACGTGTGCCAAGTCCTGCCATCATCGCAGCAGCCTTCGCAGAGGTCAAGCCAGCCATCATCATAGCCGTACCTCTGGTTATCGAGAAGATCATCCGCAAGAAGGTATTCCCAAAGATTCAGAACAATCGTATGCGCCTTCTCCTCAACATGCCTGTTGTAAACAAGAAGGTAAACCAGAAGATTTGCGACCAGGTGGTTAAAGCGTTCGGTGGCAACTTCTATGAGATTATCGTCGGAGGTGCAGCCTTCAATCAGGAAGTGGAGCAGTTCCTCAAACGCATCGGCTTCCCATACACCGTAGGATACGGAGCCACGGAGTGTGCACCGATTATCTGCTACGCTGACTATCACGATTTCGCCCCCGGTTCATGCGGAAAGCCCGTCGTTCACATGGAGGTAAAGATTGACAGTCCCGATCCCGAGAACGTCCCTGGAGAGATTCTCGCACGCGGTCTGAACGTGATGCTCGGCTACTACAAGAACGAAGAGGCCACAGCACAGACTCTCGACTCTGAGGGATGGTATCATACCGGTGACCTCGGCACAATGGACGCCGACGGCAACGTATACATCAAGGGCAGATCGAAGAACATGCTTCTCGGAGCAAACGGCCAGAACATCTATCCGGAGGAAATCGAAGACCGCCTCAACTCCATGGCAATGGTTAACGAGTGCGTGGTGGTACAGCGCGGTGAGAAGCTCGTTGGCTTGGTTTATCCCGACTTCGACGAGGCTGCCACAATGCGCCTCAACGAGTCAGACCTCGAAGGAATCATGGAGCAGAACCGTCAGGAACTCAACTCCACACAGCCTGCATACTGCAAGCTCGCCGCCATCGAGATTGTAAAGGAAGAGTTTGAGAAGACTCCGAAGAAGAGCATCAAGAGATATCTCTACAAATAATAATTACGCTAATAAAAAAAGAGCGCCAATAAGCTATGCAATCAATATACATAGCTTATTGGCGCTCTTTTTCTTTATTCTCAATACAGCTCACATCTTGCATCTTTAATGGCAATCAATCTCCAATCTTCTTTCCAAAGTAATAAGTGGAGAACGTATCGTGAGCATAACCATTTTCATCCACACTAAAACTTGAGGCACTGGCATCGCTTACCTTCTTACCATAGAAATAGACGTCAAAGGAGTCTTTAGCATAACCGTCCTTCAGCAGTCGGAACGAATTGGCACTTGCACCACTGATCTTCTTGCCGCAGAAATACACATCAAAGGAATCCTTACCATATCCGTATCCCAAATCCTTGAACGAAGAGGCTGATGCATCATCCAATTTCTTTCCATCATAGAACACGTCAGAATGGGATATGACATATTTCTCAAAACACCTATAGCTTTGATGGCCGTCGCACCTTTTCAGCGAAAAGGTATGTGGATCAACCCACGGAAGCACCAGTCCATTAAGATACACATTCTCGCTGTCTTTGGCATAACCATGACCCAATACCACATAAGTGTCATCCCCCATTCTCTGAGCCTCAACCATAGAAGCGGCAAACAGCATTACAGCCGTCATCATCAGCCTTGCAAACAATTTCTTCATAACCTTGTGTCTTTTATGTTATATGCAAAGGTAAAAAAATGCCGTGTAACTCAAAGCAGGGAATCGCCTATTTAAGATAGGAATATCCCTATCATGAAATTAATGTAAAGGGTATATTTTTATACTCCCATTATTGTAACTACTCAGCACCCCTAGGGCATGAGTAGCTACTGCAAACACGTTCTTGCATAATCTTTGTTAAAAGAACAGATTCCCGCATACACCCTATACACAATTTCACTAAATTTGTGATATGTAAAAACCTAATCCACACCTTATGGAAAAGTCTGTTATCATAATATTGTGTATGCTGTGCTGTTCGTCAATAGCCAATGCATGGTCTTGGGTGTCGCCGTATGCATATTGCAATGGGAACCCTGTAAATTGTATTGATCCTGACGGACAGAAAGTCGTATTAGTTTTTTATACTAATGATAATAAGTTAAACACGTTATCTGTTAATGGCTCTGGAATTTATACACATCCGAAGAATCAATTTGTTAGTGATTTTTTCAAAGCATACAACTATAATATAAAGAATGGCGGAGGAAAATATATGAGACTTGCTGTAAATGACCCTTCACATACATATTATCTTTATGATGCAACAGATAAAAGAGCAGTCGAGGAACAAATAACTCAATTTAATCCTCAATTCGGGAAATCCATTATAACATGGGAATCTAGAGTTGGAATTAAAACCACAGAAGGAGGTCATCAATCTCCTGCAACTCGTCTAGAACATGATTTTTATCATGCTGTAGATAATACAAACTCTCCATCAGAAAGAAGAGCAAAATCCGCTGAAGATGGAACCCCATATGAAAGCAAAGGAGAAAAAGAAGCAATAGAAGCTGAAAATGACACAGCAAAAAAGAATGGAGAAGATGTAAGAAAGAATCATTACGGTACGACTTATGAAACAATCAGCCCAATTTCAACAAAAAGAAAATAGAACATCTGTAAATTTGTTCTACATATTATTCTGCTTCATATTCCTCCTTACAATATCCTCATGTAAAAATTCGGATGAGCTGTTGATTTACTATAAAATGGGATTCGTGGAATCTCCTATCTCAATAACTAATGAGGACTTCGCGAAAGAAGCAGAACAGCATCATATAGATACAGTTATCAGTATTCCTCAAGAGCGGTTCGACAAATTCTGTGTTATGCTTAGCGGATTACATGGAGTTTACAACTCGGAGAACAGGCACGACTATCGTATAAATATAAAATATAAAGACACAGACATCGCCATTCAACTACCTGCTCCCGACAGTCTGAATAATAAGATTGTGGCCTACATAGGAGACAAGAAGAAAGCGTATATAAGCGATGCCATCCTTTATGAAATATTATGTTCTGCAAGATATTTTGACTTCTTTGACAAAGAAGACCTCAACTACATCCCATTACTGAAGAAATACAAAACGCCCACAGACTACACGTACTACTTCAAAAATCAAGACAGCATTCCAGCAAGAGTAAAATCAACATATAAGGTGGTGTTGAATACCGCCACAATACTTGAGTAATCATTCTGAAAGATTATAAAAGCAACGCTAAATGTTTTGCAGGGCCGACGCATTACTCTATTCCTAATTAGAGTCCACTGAATTAATAAATTGCCATGAAAGCAAAGCAGTGGACTCTACTTATTTGTCTAATTCGCTTACTCTAAAATTAACGGGAATGGTATATTTTGATTTCACGGCTTTGCCGTTTAGCTTGGCAGGTTTCCATTTCGGCATGCTTTTCACTACACGAATGACTTCCTCGTCAAGCATATGGTCAAGGGTTCTCTCCACCTTTATATCACTTAGATTTCCATCTTCGTTTACAGTGAAACTAACGATAACTAATCCTGTTAATACACCATTAATACAATTATCCGGATAGCGTAAAGTATCCGCGATATACTTCAAGCACGCATCAGAACCACCAGGGAATGAAGCCTTTTCCTCCATTGCGCCAAATATTTTGCTGTTCTCCGTTGAGTCTGAGGTGATGGCAGGTTGGATGATGGCTGTCTTGCTTTGCTTTGACTTCTTGGCAGGAGTGTCTGCTGACTTTTCTTTGGAATTTGCTTGTCTTGTCACTTCTACGGTGGAAGTACCGTTTGAAACTTCGCCGTCTATCAGAATCTCTTCTTCATCAGCAGAATTCCCCTTGTGGTTAAGCGAAATGTCACCTACCAATCGGCAATCACTTGGGGTTGGCTCTTTTATCTCCACTGTATTGTCAGTGAGTGTATCAGCAGAAATGCTTCGCTGTGGCTTTCCATCAGAACAAGCCGTCATAGCGACAAACCCTGCAGCAATGCCAGCAACCTTTATAGTCTTTCCTGCCATCTGCCGATGTTTTAGTTCATGCTCCAAGTTCCTCACATCTTGCTCACATTTAGGGCAAGTGCCATTGCATTCACCTTTGAAGTGACATTCTTCGGGTGAATATTCTATCTCATTGGCATCCGCTATTTGTTTGCGAATAGCCTTGAGAGTATCGCAGATGTTGTGTCCATTGACTTTCATATATTCTAAAAATACCCATTTATAATTTTATATTCAAAAGTATGAAAAACAATGCACAAACGAAAAAGAATTGCTTCGTATTGTAAGAAAGGGGATTACATTTAACATTTCTCTTGTTTTTAATGCCGTATAATAAAATCATATAACAAAAAACTATACCCTTTAATATCCATCTCCCCTATCATTGTCTTGCCATTCCGTAGCACCAATTGGTTATACAACACCAAACAGGAATTTTTCGGTGAAACGAATTAACAACGAAAGTATATATTGCCTTAGACGGCGAAACAACGAATTAAAACGAATTTACGAATTTTTGCGGTGTTCCATTACTCATCCAACAATTCGTTAATTCGTTCAAATTCGTTGTTTCCGCGTCTGAGCGTAATGATATATTTGTTGTTTGTTTGAGTGAGTGTTTCACCGATAAACAGCTGTTTTTTGTTCATTTTGTGTTCTGCTATGGGTGGGGTGCGTGGCTATGGCGTTCCGCGGAGCGGGACCTATATCATGAAACCCACTGCAAGCTGCGAAGCAGCGCAGCTGTGGGTACAATATGATACCCCACCCCTATCGTTCCCCGAAGGGGGACTGACACATCAACTATGATGTTGAGGATGATAGTCGGTCCCGCTTCGCGGAACCAAAAGAGGGTGAGGTGATGCCTATCCCACAGCTGCGCTCCTTCGGAGCTTGCAGTGGGTTTCTGAGAGTAACGTGTCCCCTCGGGACACGGCGCTGTACAAAGTTACGTATTACTGATGCTGATAGATAATCTGCTATGGGAGGCTGCGTGGCTACGGCGAGACGCCATAGCCTCCTAGGTTAGCCTTTACAACTGTAAATTCCTGTTTGACGGTTAGTTTGCCTGACAATATTTGCATTTCTAATGCTCAATACTATGAGCCCAGCGCACTAAGAAATCTTTGGTGCGAAATTCTTGAGTTTTAATCATTTGGGGCTACATCATTGATACACAGTTGATTATGTTATTTATGGAAAAAGTACGTAAACAAATGGGTTGTCAAAGTGGCACTTTTAGGGTGTCATAGCGGCGCTATTACCACCCAATACCTCTACTATTGCGTTGTAATAGCGCCGCTTTTAGACTGTAAAAGTGGCGCAATGATGGCACTTTGTGTTTTTGATGGTTATCGAGGGAGGCTTTTATGCTGTAAAAACCCATAAAAACAGCTTTTTGATTCTCTAGAATCAATTTTTATTTTGTAACAGCTTTTTACTCTTTGTACGATATTTGCATGTGGACAAGAAGACGTTTTTTAGACAAGAAGTTTTTCTAATGACTGATTTAGAATTAATAAAAACACAAAAAAACTATACCCTTTCGGGTGTAATATCAAATAAATTATATATATTTGCACCCGAAAGGGTATAATTATATAAGTATGAGCACATCAATAGCAGCATTTGTAAAGGAACGCCGGCACATGTTCGGCTTGACGCAGGTGGACTTGGCAGAGAAGTCGGGCGTAGGATTGCGCTTCGTGCGCGAACTGGAGCAGGGAAAGCAGACACTGCGCATCGACAAGATAAACCAAGTGTTGGCTCTGTTCGGACACGAAGTGGGAGCACAGCCGACAAACAACAAAGAAGAACAGTAAACGCTAACATCATTTGTTATGAAGAGTGCTAAAATCTATATGTACGACCACTATGCCGGCCGTCTGACTGAGGACGAAAACGGATTTCAGTTTGTTTACGACAGCGACTATCTCGAAATGGAGGGAGCAGAACCGATAAGCCTCACTATGCCATTGCGCGAAGAACCGTATGAGGACAAGGTGCTCTTCCCATTCTTCGACGGACTGGTGCCAGAGGGGTGGCTGCTCAACATTGCAGAACGAAGTTGGAAGATCAACCAACGCGACCGTATGTCATTGCTGCTGCACAATTTAAGCAAAAGCAACGGAAAGTGAAGATGAGAGAAATGAACTGCAAGTGGTTGAGAATGAGCAATATTTCATAATTCTGCCAATTGGCTGCAAAGCAAAGCCGAGCAGGATATTGAGTTATTTCAGTTACCAAACCGTTAGCGGTCAGTTACCGAAACCAACACTGCTAACGAGGTGAAAAACAAATAGTTTGTCACCAGTGTTTGTTGCACTGTTCTGCACAACTTTCAATGACGGAGAATGCTTACTGATTGATTATTTTTGCAAACTAAAAAAGTAAGCAGATGAAAGTTGAAAAATTCAAGGTGTTGCTCTACCTTAAAAAGAGCGGATTGGACAAGAACGGTAAGGCTCCCATCATGGGACGCATCACCCTCAACCGAACAATGGCGCAGTTCGGTTGCAAGTTGTCATGTACGCCAAAGTTATGGAATCCACGTGAGAGCAGACTTGACGGCAAGAGCAAGGAGGCTGTGGAAGTAAACGCCAAGATTGACAAGCTGTTGCTGGCAATAAACTCAGCCTACGAGTCACTTGTGGAGCGCAAGACGGATTTTGACGCAAAGGCGATAAAGGATCTGTTTCAATGCAATGCAGACACTCAGGTGAGCTTGACGAGCTGTTTATCCGTGAGTACATGGACTTTTGCTTTGACCAGAGAGGTCTTGCACTTGATACAGTCCGCCACTATCTCGCCATCTTGAAGAAGACCTGCCGAATAGCTTTCAAGGCAGGACACTCCGAGCGTTATCATTTTATGCACTTCAAGCTACCTCAAAAGAAAGAGAATCCACCAAAGGCATTGACACGTGAGGACTTCCTGAAAATTCGTGACCTCGAAATACCAGAGCGAAGAAAATCGTTGGCTTTGACCCGTGACCTTTTTCTTTTCGCCTGCTATACAGGCACGGCTTATGCCGATACTGTTTCTATCACGGAAGAAAACCTCTTTCGTGATGAGGAGGGTAGCCTTTGGCTGAAATACCACAGAAAGACGAACAAGATGCTTGCACGTGTGAAGTTACTGCCAGAGGCGCTTGCCATGTTGGAGAAATACAAAGACCCGACAAGACCTACTCTTTTACCGCCACAGGAATTTCGAGTACTGAGAGGTAACATGAAAAGTCTCCGAGTACTATCTGGCATAAGTATGGATTTGGTCTATCATGTAGGGAGTCACAACAAAATCTATTATTGATTGACTATCAATGAATTAAGTATAACAAAGAATGGAACTGCTAACGATTTAGAAACGAGCAATATTCTTTTTCTTTCACAACTTTGCAATATACAAAGAACGCTTCGATTATTAATGCAAAGATAAATCTAATATCTGAAAAACAATATATTTTGCTTTGTTTTTAAATATTAATAATTTTTTGTTGTGTACAAGGTTCTTTAAAACAACACAGCATATTTGGAACACAGATAAATTCTATATACGGCATCAAAAGCAGCGAAAAAGTTAAAAACAATCCCATTTCTTATAATACAACAAAAATTATTCTTGTATGTGGATTGTTTTTCGTATTTTTGAAATTAGAATTATAAATGAGTATTTTTTAGGGATTATGACTAATAATATACTCATTTTGTGAGTAAAGAGAATGTTGAACATCTAAAAACAGCAATTTATGAAAGCCAAAGGACACAACATCTGCGATATCCTCAAGGCAATTCGCAAACAAATAGCAGATGCTAATGGGATTGACTATTCACCAGAAGAATGCCACTTCACTGGTGAATGCAAGGGAACTTGCCCCAAATGCGAGCAAGATGTGAGATATTTGGAACATGAGTTGCGACTTAGACTGAAAGCAGGGAAGGCTATAAAGGTTGCGGGAGTGGCATTGGGAATAATTGCTCTTGCTGCATCTATTACGTCATGTTCTACACAAAAAGGCTACTATAACTCAACACCACTACTATCAAAGAAAGTTATTCCTATTCGCTTCCAAGAATACACATCCAAAGATTCTATTCTGCTAAAAGATAAAGAATCATTTAGGAAGAAAGGAGTCCTTTTTGTCCAAGGTCATATTATTGACGAAAATACGAAAGAACCGATTGTTAGTGCCTTCATCACAGCTAAACTTTCTGGAAAGAAAACGGCAGCAGACATTGATGGAAACTTCACAATTGAAGTGGAGCCAAAAGATACAATCACCATAAAGTTCATTGGTATGCAAGACAGAATCATCAAACTCTCTGAAATGAATTTCGAAAAACTCAATGTCATCACTTTGACAGAAAGTGGAGGACTCATGGGTGAAATTGTTGTTATCAAAAAAGGACATAAGCATAAAAAAAAATAAACTATGGCAAGAGGACGTTATATTTGCAACACTCTCAAAGCTATCCGCAAGCAGATAGCGGATGCAAATGGGATTGACTATTCACCCGAAGAATGTCATTTCAATGGTGAATGCAAGGGAACTTGTCCGAAATGTGAGCAAGATGTGAGAGATTTGGAGCATGAGTTGCGACGTAGACAGACCGCAGGAAAGGCTATCAAGGTTGCAGGTATTGCAGCAGGACTTGTCGCCATGGCGGCTTGTTCTGATGGGAAACCACAAGGAAACGACAAAGATACACTTACAAGATTGTCGACAACCTTGCATGAAGCCTCAATAGCCCCAACAATGTACAACGGTGAAATCGACCGCAAAAAGCCTATCAAAAACGTGACCGTCAAGAAATTCATGCCGCTGAAAGAGGACAGCAAGCCATCTAAGAAGAACAAGCGAGCCAAGACCGCCGTTGTCCAATCCGCCATCGCCACAGACTCAACCAATAACAGCAAAATATTTGATACTGTTGATGAGGAAGCGTCATTTCCTGGTGGCATAGCGGCGTGTATGAAATATATTGCAGACAATTTTCGCTATCCAAACATACAGGGCGATTGCAGCATACAAGGAAAAATTGTCGTTAGTTTCATTGTCAATGAAGATGGAAATCTAAATGACATCAAAGTGAAGAAAAGCGTCTATTCTGACCTTGACAAAGAAGCCGTCCGGGTGGTGAAAAGTATGCCAAAGTGGATTCCTGCCAAGCAAAACGGCAAGGCGGTGAAATCAAAATACACGCTTCCTGTCTACATCCACGTGCAGTAACTATAAAAAAGGAAAAATCATGGCAACAAGAGGACGCAACATTTGTAACACGCTCAAGGCCATCCGCAAGCAGATCGCGGATGCCAACGGAATCAGTTATTCACCCGAAGAATGCCACTTTAAGGGCGAATGCAAGGGCACTTGCCCGAAATGCGAGCAAGACGTGAGGGACTTAGAACACGAACTGCACCTCCGACAGATGGCAGGGAAAGCCATCAAGGTCGCAGGAGTGGCTTTGGGCATCACCGCCCTCACCGCATCCGCCACATCGTGCGCCACGCAGAAGGGATATTACAAATCGACACCGCCTAAGTCTGAAAAGGTTATCCCTATCCAGTTCCAAAAATACACCACCAACGACATCGCCCTACTCCAAGCGAAAGATTCTCTCAGCAAGAAAGGAATGCTCTTCGTTCAAGGGCATCTCATTAGCGACGAGGACAATGAGCCGCTTATTGGAGCCTCCGTCATCGCTAAACTTTCGGGAAAGTATGCAATAACTGATGTCAATGGAAACTTCACTCTCGAAGTGGAGCAAGGCGACACGATAACCGTGCAATACATCGGCTTCATAGACCGAAGCATCAAACTATCTGAAATGAGCCGAGACAAGCTCAATATCATCACTCTAATATTCAACGAAAGTGCCTTAGGGGAAGTCGTGGCTGGAATCGTTCCCGAAGTCAGAATTAGAGGAACGGCTCCCGTCATCAAAAGAGAAGATACTTTCGAAGAGGCTTCATTCCCAGGCGGTTCGACTGCATTGACGCAATACATCAAGACCAACCTTCAATATCCAAAAGAATGTCGGGAAGGCGCGCCAATAGGCAGAGTCATCCTTGGTTTCACCGTCAACAAGGACGGAAGTTTGAGCAACATCAAGGTAGAGAAAAGTCTTGTCCCTATCCTCGACGAGGAAGCAATCCGAGTACTGAAAAGCATGCCGAAATGGACTCCTGCCAAGAAAAACGGAAAGGTGGTGAAATCACATGCCACCGTTCCTTTCACATTTAAAGTAGAATAACATGAAGACCGCCCCACTCATTTGCATCGACCGCCACCGCCTCACGATAGACGGTGAGGGCGTCACCACGCTTGTGGCATTCCACGGTTGTCCGCTTCGTTGCAAATACTGTCTCAATCCCCAATGCCTTGATGCTGACGGCGTATGGCAGGAGGTGGATACAGAACTGCTGATGGCGAACGTGGAGATGGACAACCTCTACTTCTTAGCTACAGGAGGCGGCATCTGTTTTGGTGGAGGTGAACCGCTTCTGTGGAGTTCATTCATAAAGGAGTTTTGTGAACTATGCCCAGAGGGATGGCACTTTACGATGGAGACGAGTCTAAACGTACCTCGCCATCACTTGGAGAAAGTCACCCCATACATTGACTCCTTTATCATCGACATCAAGGACATGAATCCTGCCATCTATCAAGCCTACACAGGTAAGCCCAACCGGCAAGTTATCGACAACCTTGTCTGGCTCAACACTCATGCCAAACATAAAGACAAGATCATCCTTCGTCTCCCCATAATCCCCAAGTTCAACACCGAAGATGACAGGAAACACAGTCGCCAAGTCTTAATAGAATTAGGATATGAGAATTTTGATGAATTTGAATATGTTATTAGAAACAAATAAACAGTTTTAATTATACAACCATCGTAATGCCTGAGGACAAGGAAGAAATGGCACTGACACTTAACGGCAAGAAGGCAAACATAAAGCGCAACGACTTTGAGAAATCTATTCTCGCTTCGGGAGTGAACGAAAAGGTTCTGGACAACATTGCAAAGAAGTTCCGCAAAGCTCTGATGAAGTGGCTCGACCTGATAGAAGAATCATTCCTGCCCAATGACTATAAACGCCAATACAAGCGCCTTATTCTTAAAAGAATACTGATGTTGAGATAATAATCCAACACAAAAATTATACCCTTTCGGGTGTAATATCAAGCAAACCGTTTGATATTACACCCGAAAGGGTATAATTGTTATTAGAGAATTCTAAACTATTACATATAACAAAGTCCTGTGTTCAGGAGATTGTCTGTTGTGGTCTTTATGCGCAAGCGATACTTGTCGGCGTAATAGACATTCATTATTCGGCGTGCCTCGAAGGGTGATGGGGTGAGAGCGAGAGCTACGTGTCCCATTGTGCGTCGCAGATTTAGCTCCACGCACGGATGGAGGAGGAAGCCTTCGCCTTCCTTACGTGCCACCGCCATCATGTCGATGCCGAAAGCACCTGCGTAAACTCCCTTAAACTGCGGAGCGAGGATAGACCGTATGTCGTCGCAGACCTTGTCCAAGAGCTGCATGTCCACACAACGCGACAACATCTCACGCTTGTCTTTCTCCGTGGCACAGAGTCCACCCGTATAGGCTCCGCCGCTTGTGGCGAAAAGCGAAAGACCGCTATATGACACCACGCCGTCTTTGTTGACACAGAACTCCATACCAAAATCGCACACCTTGGCGTAAAGCGGTTCCACCATTATGCCGCCCTGCTGACGGACAATGTTAGCAGCCCAACCGGAGAGGCGGGCGTAATCGTCAGGAGTGCGGACATAGCGTACGCCTCTGCCGCTACTGCTCCACGGCGACTTAAGCACAGCCTGACAGCCGTAACGCTCCACAGTCTCAGACACGCTCTCCATCGTCTCGCAATAACAGCTCTCCCCTACCAATCCATTATGGCTATTGACCAAGACGGGCAGCAACTCGCTTGCCGCAAACCTGCGGCTGCTCATCTGACGTACTGTGGAAAGCACTTCGTCCGACGGCATACAGCCGGCAAGCGCACCGTTGGCACGCAGGAGCTGATCCTTAAGAGTGATGTCCCATCCCCAAGGATCGATAATAAGATTGTCAACGAAGGGCGTCAAGCCTTTAAGGTCAGCCAACGAAACGAAAGCCACGTCGTGCGCATATTTCCGGACATGGCGGACCGACTCTAATGCCGCAGCTACATCGTCTACAAGCACGAAGTCGCCGTCGTCAGCCCATAACGCAGGAAGAAAACCAAGATCGGCACGCATCTGCCTACCCGCATGAGGAGCCGTGAAGCGCTTCAGATTGGCAGCCAAAGCTATGTCGTGCTCAGGATTGAATATATGAAGCCTCATTTAGTCTCTCCTGAAAATATCTCTTGTGTAAACCTTATCCTTCACATCATCCAGACTGACATCGTAGCGGTTGGCGATGATGGCATTGCTAAGTCGCTTAAACTCGTCGAGGTCGCCTACGACACGGCTGCCAAAGAACGTGGTGCCGTCCTGAAGCGTCGGCTCATAGATGACAACCTGTGCACCCTTTGCCTTGATGCGCTTCATGATGCCCTGAATGCTGCTCTGGCGGAAGTTGTCCGAATTTGACTTCATCGTGAGACGGTAAACACCGATGGTACACGGTTTCTCCTCGTCCGGATTCCAGTCGCCATGGTTATAATAGTCGTAATATCCAGCCTTGGCAAGCACGCGGTCCGCTATGAAGTCCTTGCGCGTACGGTTGCTCTCCACAATAGCCTCAATCAGATTCTCGGGCACGTCCTTATAGTTGGCAAGAAGCTGCTTCGTGTCCTTAGGCAGACAATATCCGCCATATCCGAAAGACGGATTGTTATATTGGTCGCCGATACGCGGGTCGAGGCTTACGCCCTTGATGATGGCCTGTGTGTCGAGCCCCTTCATCTCAGCGTAAGTATCAAGCTCATTGAAGTAGCTCACACGCAATGCGAGGTAAGTATTGGCGAAGAGCTTCACAGCCTCAGCCTCGGTAAGTCCCATGAAGAGCGTGTCGACATCCTCCTTCAGCGCACCTTCCTTCAGCAATGCGGCAAACGTGCGTGCTGCCTCGTCAAGGCTGTCAGCATGGTCGGAAAGGTCGGACGAAGGACGTCCTACGATGATGCGGCTCGGGTAAAGATTGTCGTACAGAGCCTTGCTCTCACGCAGGAATTCCGGCGAGAATACAAGGCGAAGGTCTCTGCCATACTTTTCATAAAGTCCTGCGCAGTAGCCCACGGGGATGGTGCTTTTTATTACCATCACGGCATTGGGATTCACCTCACGGACGAGGTTGATGACCTCCTCCACGTGAGAAGTGTCAAAGTAGTTCTTCACCGGATCATAATTGGTAGGCGCGGCTATAACCACGAAGTCGGCATCGCTGTAAGCCTCGCGTCCGTCGAGCGTAGCTATGAGATTGAGCTGCTTCTCGGCGAGGTATTTCTCAATGTAGTCGTCCTGTATGGGAGAAATACGATTATTGATTTTTTCCACCTTCTCGGCTATAACGTCCACAGCCTTGACCTGATGGTGCTGGGCAAGAAGCGTGGCTATGCTCATGCCCACATAACCGGTGCCAGCAACAGCCACCTTTATCTTTTTGAAGTCATTCATGTTAGTCGGTTTTATTTTACGGAAAGCAAATATACGCTTTTTCACCCGAATCGAAAAAGCTAAATGCAAAAAAACAAAAAAATAATAGATTTTGTAATATTGAGTTTGCAAATCCAAATTATATTCATACCTTTGCATAGTTTAAGAATTTATATAAAACAAAGAAAACGCAAGCAAGAATGGAATCTTTCTTCAAGACCCACACTTACCTCGTCGAGCACATGACGGCTTCCGTCAGGCGCACCTTGATGGACGAAATCGACTGGAACGACCGGTTGATTGGCATCAAGGGTTCGAGAGGCATCGGCAAGACCACCTTCTTGCTTCAATATGCTAAGGAAAACTTCGGACCGAGAGACCGCCGATGTCTTTACGTCAACATGAACAACTTCTACTTCCAAGGCCGTGGCATTGCCGACTTCGCATCAGACTTTGCGGCTCAAGGAGGAAAAGTGTTGCTCATCGACCAGATTTTCAAGAAGCCGGACTGGAGCAATGAGTTGCGCACATGCTACAATCAATGCCCCAATCTGAAGATAGTCTTCACCGGATCGAGCGTGATGCGGCTGAAGGAGGAAAATCCAGAGCTGAAAGACATCGTAAAGAGCTATAACCTCCGCGGATTCTCGTTCAGGGAATACGTAAACCTACAGACTGGAAACAACTTCCCCGTTCTTTCACTCAACGACATCATCAGACGCCACGCAGAAATAGCTGCCGAGATAACGAGCAAGGCAGACATAGCGACGCTGTTCGGCGAGTATCTGCACCACGGATTCTATCCGTTCTTCCTCGAACACCGCAACTTCGAGGAGAATCTGCTGAAGACGATGAACATGATGACGGAGGTGGACATTCTCTTCATCAAACAGATAGAGCTGAAGTATCTGACGAAGATAAAGAAGCTTTTCTATCTTCTTGCCGTGGAAGGACCGAAAGCCCCGAACATCAGCAATCTGGCTCAAGAGATTGAGACAAGCCGTGCAACGGTGATGAACTACATAAAATATCTCTCCGACGCACGCCTTATTAATATAATGTATCATCCGGGCGACGATTTCCCGAAGAAACCTTCAAAGGTGATGATGCACAACCCCAACCTCATGTATACCATCTATCCCTACATAGCTGATACGCAGGAGGTGATGGAGACATTCCTTGTGAACGCCCTCTGGAAGGACCACATCGTCAACCAGGGCAAGCAGGACGCCTGCTACATCATTGACAATATGAGGAAGCTGAAGGTGGTGGACTATGCGAAGAGCCTGAAGCTCCGCAACAACGCAGACACCACTTACGCCGTATACAACACCACGGAAGGCGGCAACGGACGCGTGCCGCTATGGATGTTCGGCATGACATACTGAGAACCATAAAAAGCCTGACCCCTTGCGGTTCTCACAAAAGCCGCATCGGAAAAGGAAAGAAAATAAAGAAACAACTATACATTAACATTTTATTTAAAAACAAAATGGCTAAAGAAAAAAAGTTTATCACTTGTGATGGTAACACAGCTGCCGCTCATGTAAGCTATATGTTTACAGAGGTTGCTGCCATCTACCCTATCACTCCGTCATCACCGATGGCAGAGCATGTAGATGAATGGGCTGCCAAAGGTCGTAAGAACCTTTTCGGTCAGAAGGTCTCTATCCAGGAGATGGAGTCGGAAGGCGGCGCAGCTGGTGCATTGCACGGTTCGCTTCAGGCAGGTGCCCTGACATCAACATACACTGCTTCGCAGGGTCTGTTGCTTATGATTCCTAACATGTACAAGATTGCAGGCGAGCTGCTTCCTTGCGTGTTCAACGTTTCGGCACGTACACTGGCATCACACTCACTTTGTATCTTTGGTGACCATCAGGACGTTATGGCTTGCCGTCAGACAGGCTTCGCTATGTTCTGCTCTGGTTCTGTACAGGAAGTTATGGACCTCTCTGCAGTTCCTCACCTCGCTACTCTCGAGACACAGGTTCCGTTTATCAACTTCTTCGACGGTTTCCGCACATCTCACGAGTATCACAAGATCGAGGAGATGGACATGGAAGACATCCGTCCGCTCGTAAATCAGGAATACATCAAGCGTTTCCGCGACCGTGCCCTCACTCCTGAGCGCCCTGTTACACGCGGTACTGCTGAGAACCCTGAGACATTCTTCACACACCGTGAGGCTTGCAACGAGTACTACGACCGCATCCCTGAGGTAGTGGAGAAGTACTGCCAGGAGATGACTAAGATCACCGGTCGTGAGTATCACCTCTTCAACTACTACGGAGCTGAGGACGCTGAGAACGTAATCATCCTCATGGGTTCTGCTACAGAGCCTGCACGTGAGGCTATCGACTACCTCAACAAGCAGGGCAAGAAGGTAGGTATGGTTGCTGTTCACCTCTATCGTCCGTTCTCTGTTGACTTCCTTAAGAAGACTCTTCCCGCTACTGTTAAGCGCATCGCTGTGCTTGACCGCACTAAGGAGCCGGGTGCTGAGGGCGAACCTCTGTACCTCGACGTTAAGTCAGCTCTCTACAACGACGAGCGCAAGCCGCTTATCGTTGGTGGCCGTTACGGTCTCGGTTCTTCAGATACAACTCCTGCTAAGATCGTTGCTGTATTCAAGAACCTCGAGCTTCCGCAGCCTAAGAACCACTTCACAGTGGGCATCGTTGACGACGTTACATTCACATCACTTCCTGAGGAGGAAGAGATTCCGATGGGTGGCGACGACCTGTTCGAGGCTAAGTTCTACGGACTCGGTGCTGACGGTACTGTAGGTGCAAACAAGAACTCAGTACAGATTATCGGTAACAACACCAACAAGTACTGCCAGGCTTACTTCTCTTACGACTCAAAGAAGTCAGGTGGTTTCACTTGCTCACACCTCCGTTTCGGCGACAGCCCCATCCACAGCGCATACCAGGTAAATACTCCTAACTTCGTGGCTTGCCACGTTCAGGCTTACCTCCACATGTATGACGTTACACGCGGTCTTCGCAAGAACGGTTTCTTCCTGTTGAACACTATCTTCGACGGTGAGGAACTCGTAAACTTCATTCCTAACAAGGTTAAGCGTTACTTCGCTCAGAACAACATCACAGTTTACTATATCAACGCCACTAAGATTGCTCAGGAGATTGGTCTCGGCAACCGTACCAACACCATCCTCCAGTCTGCATTCTTCCGCATCACAGAGGTAATTCCTTTGGATCTCGCAGTAGAGCAGATGAAGGCATTCATCGTTAAGTCTTACTCAAAGAAGGGTCAGGACGTTGTTGACAAGAACTTCGCAGCCGTTGACCGCGGTGGTGAGTATAAGCAGCTCACTGTTGATCCGGCATGGGCTAACCTCGAGGACGAGGCTCAGAAGGAAGACAACGCTCCCGCATTCGTTAAGGAGCTCGTTCGTCCTATCAACGGCCAGGCTGGTGACTTGCTGAAGGTTTCTGACTTCGTTAAGCACAACACCGTAGACGGTACATGGGAGAACGGTACTTCTGCATTCGAGAAGCGTGGTGTAGAGGCATTCGTTCCGGTATGGAACGTCGAGAACTGTATCCAGTGTAACAAGTGTTCATTCGTTTGTCCTCACGCTGCCATCCGTCCGTTCGTTCTTACAGACGAGGAGCTTGCTGGCATCGAGGGTCTCGAGACTCAGGAAATCAAGGCTCCGGCTGCTCTGAAGGGTATGCACTTCCGCATTGAGACTTCTGTACTCGACTGTCTTGGTTGCGGCAACTGTGCCGACGTTTGCCCGGGCAAGAAGAACAAGGAGACAGGTGAGCTTGAGAAGGCTCTCAAGATGGTTCCGTTCAACGTTGACGCAGAGGACATGCAGAAGGAAGCACAGAACTGGGAGTACCTCGTTCACAACGTTGCTTCTAAGCAGGATCTCGTAGACATCAAGCAGAGCCCGAAGAACTCTCAGTTCGCTCAGCCTCTGTTCGAGTTCTCTGGCGCTTGCTCTGGTTGCGGTGAGACTCCGTACGTTAAGCTCATCTCTCAGCTCTTCGGTGACCGTCAGATGATTGCCAACGCTACTGGTTGCTCTTCTATCTACTCAGCTTCTATCCCGTCAACACCTTACACAAAGAACGCTAAGGGTCAGGGTCCGGCATTCGACAACTCATTGTTCGAGGACTTCTGCGAGTTCGGTCTTGGTATGGTACTCGGTAACAAGAAGATGAAGGAGCGCATCTGCCACCTCCTCGAAGAGGCTAAGGCTAATGAGCACGTTCCTGCAGAGTTTGTTGCTGCTGCTGACAACTGGATGGCTAACATGAACGACTCTGAGGGTTCAAAGAAGGCTGCTGCAGAGCTGAAGCCGCTCATCGCTGCTGGTGCAGAGAAGGGTTGCCCGGTTTGCTCAGAGCTCAAGACTCTCGACCACTACCTCGTAAAGCGCAGCCAGTGGATTATCGGTGGCGACGGTGCTTCTTACGATATCGGTTACGGCGGTCTCGACCACGTATTGGCTTCTGGTGAGGACGTCAACATCCTCGTACTCGATACTGAGGTTTACTCTAACACTGGTGGTCAGTCATCTAAGTCTACTCCGCTCGGCGCTATCGCACAGTTCGCTGCTCAGGGCAAGCGCATCCGTAAGAAGGACCTCGGCTTGATGCAGACAACATACGGCTACATCTATGTAGCTCAGGTGGCTATGGGTGCTGACAACGCTCAGACTCTGAAGGCTATCCGTGAGGCAGAGGCTTATCCTGGACCGTCTCTCGTTATCGCTTACGCTCCGTGTATCAACCACGGTCTGAAGCGTAAGGGCGGTATGGGTCGCTCACAGAACGAGGAGAAGCTCGCTGTTGACTGCGGTTACTGGCACCTCTGGCGCTTCAACCCGCTGTTGGCTGACGAGGGCAAGAACCCGTTCACACTCGACTCTAAGGCTCCGAAGTGGGAAGACTTCCGCGACTTCCTCCTTGGTGAGGTTCGTTATCTGTCAGTACAGAAGGCATTCCCGAAGGAGGCTGACGAGCTCTTCACACAGGCTGAGAAGATGGCTAAGCTCCGCTATCAGACCTACGTTCGCAAGAGCCAGGAGGACTGGAGCGAGCAGCTCTAATAAGCAATATTAATACAATTAATCTATAAGAAACGGCAACATTGAATAATACAGATATTCGATGTTGCCGTTTTTTACAGATATACATTATAATATATATAGGTAGATAAAATCATATAGGATAATGAACGAGACAATTAAAACTCTTGAGACACGCCGTAGCGTGCGCTGCTTTGACGCAGAAAGAATGCCGTCTGAGGAGATGATAAAGCAGGTTGTAGAGGCTGGCGAGTATGCACCTACGGGTAGAGGAAAGCAGTCGCCACGCATTGTGGTGGTCACCAACAAGCAGACACGCGACCTTCTCTCCTCTCTTAACGCACGTGTAATGGGCGTAGAGAGCGATCCTTTCTATGGTGCACCGGTCATCCTGCTTGTACTTGCAGACCGCGAACGTCCCACATACATTTATGACGGTTCGCTCGTGATGGGCAATCTTATGAATGCCGCTCACTCTTTAGGACTTGGCAGCTGCTGGATTCATCGCGCCAAGGAGATTTTCGATTCGGAAGAAGGCAAGGCTCTGCTGAAGGAATGGGGCATCGAAGGTAATTATGAAGGCATCGGACACGTGGCTCTCGGTTACGCAAAGGGCGAAACAAGAGAGGCAATGCCAAGAAAAGAAGACTATGCCGTATGGGTAAGATAAGACCATAAAAAAAGACAACAAAAGCAACATATAACTAAAAATACGACATCATTATTGTGTTGTATTGAGCTTATAATGTTGCTTTTGTTGTCTTTTATTATTTTGTTTTGTTTGCCTTCACTATGACATCAGCTTTATGATGGCTTAATCCTCGAAGCCTTCACTCTTTATAACGCTTATACCGTCAATGAGTTCGGGAGCGCCACCGCCACGAGTAATGTCGCTGTAAGCCTTGCGCTGATCTGACATTTCAATGCTGATATCACGACGGACATGTCGGTCTGGGTCTCTCAGACTATGGGAGAACAGCCATTCGTACGTCTTCTTCAGATAGAAGACACGAGCCGGAGCTCCATGACCAGCCCCCTGCCACCAGTTATAAAGCAGTCGTTGATCGTTACCTTCGCTCTTCAGTTTCTCCACCACCGTCTTCGAACAGTTAACCGATACGGCACGGTCAGCCGTTCCATGGATTATCCAGAACGGTAGTTTTCCAAGTCCGCTGACGTCTTTTAACGACGTGCCACCGCAAAGAGCCATACCCGCCGCTATTCGGTCTGGATAAGTGCCGCAGACGTCCATCGTACCATAACCGCCCAGACTCATGCCTATGACATACACTCGTGTGGTGTCACAAGGATAGCGTTTTGCCACCCAGTCGAGCACGTCCATCACCTTCTTCGGACTCCAGGCTCCACCAGGATTTTGCGGCACAATGGTAAGCGCCTCTATCTCGCGTCCCTTAACGATAGCGTCAAGCGGACCATACCTTCTCACACGATCCAGATTGCGTCCGCAGAGGCTGGCACCATGCAGAAAGATAACAACCGGAGTCTGCTCCTGAGAATAAAAATAGTCAATAGGAGTATATACCCAGAAATTATAACCGTCAGGTATCGAGTCCTTCACAGCACGCAGAAAGTCGTGGGCAGACAATCTCATAACCGACATAAGAAGGACCATAAATAGCAATATTCTCTTCTTCATATTTCAAAGTTAGTAAATATTCAGCAAAGCCGCACATAAATTCAACTTCTTTACAAGACGTTAATAGGCGTTTACACAAAAAAAATACGTATCTTTGCAAGTACGATATCCGACGATATCGTAATCGTCAATATATGAAATAATCAAATAGGATATGGAAGTAATAAAGACTGATATTGAAGGTGTGGTAATAATAGAGCCACGCATATTCAAGGATGCCCGAGGATATTTCTTCGAGAGTTTTTCACAAAGGGAGTTTGACGAGAAAGTACGTCATATTGACTTTTGTCAGGACAACGAGAGCATGTCGTCCTATGGTGTCATGCGAGGACTGCATTTCCAGCGTCCGCCTTACACGCAGAGCAAGCTTGTGCGTTGCGTAAAAGGTGCAGTACTTGACGTGGCTGTAGACATCCGCAAAGGCTCGCCCACATACGGCAAGCACGTTGCTGTGGAACTTACAGAGGACAATCACAGACAGTTCTTCGTACCGCGTGGCTTTGCACATGGCTTCGCCGTACTTAGCGAAACCGCCGTTTTCCAGTATAAATGCGACAACTTCTACCATCCTGAAGCAGATGGAGGCATATCCATTCTTGACGATTCGCTCGGCATAGACTGGAAAATTCCTACAGAGCATGCCATCCTTTCAGAGAAAGATACAAAGCATGAGCTATTGAAGGACTTCAACAGCCCATTTGACATCAATGTAGACTTGTATAAATAATCAAATATCTTCAAATTCAATGAATATATTAGTAACAGGTGCCAATGGTCAGCTTGGCAACGAAATGCGTATCGTTAGCAAGAACTCTGCTGACCATTATATTTTCACAGATGTCAATCAGGTGGAGGGTCAGGAGACCACTTACCTTGATATTACAGATATGGAAGCCATCCGCAAGATGGTGAACGACAACGATGTGAAAGCCATCATTAACTGTGCTGCATGGACCAATGTGGACGCATGCGAGACAGACGAGAAGCTGGCTGCCCTCGCTGAGAAGCTCAATGCTGACGCTCCTGAGAACCTTGCAAAGGCAATGAAGGAGGCAAACGGCATTCTCATTCAGATAAGCACAGACTACGTTTTCGGCAAAGAGCCATATAACGTGCCTTGCAACCCTGACCAGAAGGGAACTCCAACTGGCGTTTATGGAATGACAAAACTCCATGGCGAGCAGAAAATCATTGTCACCGGATGTAAGTATGTCATCATTCGTACGGCTTGGCTCTACTCGGAGTTCGGCAAGAACTTCTGCAAGACAATGATGAACCTCACCGCCACTAAGCCTCAGCTGAAGGTGGTGTTCGACCAGTGTGGCACTCCTACCTACGCTCTCGACCTTGCCAACGCCATCCAAACCATACTGGAAAAGATGAAGACGGAGGCAGACAATGCAAAATACGTCGGCGTCTACCACTTCTCTAATGAAGGTGTATGCTCCTGGTACGACTTCACACAGATGATTGCACGTATCTCCGGTCATACCGATTGCGACATCCAACCATGTTACAGTTCAGAATATCCCTCTCCCGTGACTCGTCCTGCCTACTCTGTACTCGACAAGCGAAGCATCAAGGAAACCTTCGGAGTGAAGGTGCCTTATTGGGTTGACTCATTGGAGAAATGCATAGCAAACCTTGAAACCAAATAATTTAACACTAATCATTAAAAAACAGAAGAGAATGAAGAACATTATCATAACTGGTGGAGCCGGATTTATAGGCTCGCATGTGGTAAGACTGTTTGTAAACAAGTATCCCGAATACCACATCATCAACATAGATAAGCTCACATACGCTGGCAACCTTGCCAACCTCAAGGACATCGAGGACCGTCCTAACTATACATTCGTGAAGTGCGACATCTGCGACTTCAAGACAATTATGGACGTGATGAAAAAGTACGAGGTGGACGGAATAATCCATCTTGCAGCTGAAAGCCACGTCGATCGTTCCATCAAGGATCCCTTCACATTCGCACGCACTAACGTAATGGGTACGCTGACGCTGCTTCAGGCAGCAAAGCTGTATTGGGAAAGCCTGCCTGAGAAGTACGAAGGCAAGCGCTTCTATCACATCTCCACCGACGAGGTTTACGGAGCACTGGAGCTTACCAATCCCGAGGGCATCGAGTCGCCTTTCACAACCAAGGCTTCTTCTGAGCATCACCACGCCTACGGCACAGAGTTCTTCCTGGAGACAACAAAGTATAACCCTCACTCTCCTTACTCGGCATCAAAGGCATCGAGCGACCATTTCGTACGCGCTTTCCACGACACCTACGGCATGCCGACCATCGTGACCAACTGCTCTAACAACTATGGTCCTTACCAGTTCCCGGAGAAGCTCATCCCTCTCTTCATCAACAATATCCGCCATCGCAAGCCTCTTCCCGTCTACGGCGAGGGCCTCAACGTCCGCGACTGGCTCTACGTGGAGGACCACGCACGTGCCATAGACCTTATCTTCCATAAGGGCAAGGTGGCTGACACATACAATATCGGCGGCTTCAACGAGTGGAAGAACATCGACATCATCCACGTGCTTATCAAGACCGTTGACCGTCTGCTCGGACGTGAGGAGGGTGAGGACCTCAACCTTATCACTCACGTGACAGACCGTATGGGCCATGATATGCGTTATGCCATCGACTCACGCAAACTCCAACGCGAACTCGGCTGGGAGCCGTCGCTTCAGTTTGAGGAAGGCATCGAGAAGACCGTACGCTGGTATCTCGACAATCAGGAGTGGATGGACAACGTAACGTCTGGCGACTACATGAAGTATTACGAAAGCATGTATAAGGACAGATAATCCTACAAACACAAAGCAGCGGTTACATCATATAAAAGTAACCGCTGCTTTTGTATTTTATTTATTTTCATACATATACATACAGCAAGAGGTCGGACTGAACATTCAATCCGACCTCTTGCTGTTTTTGTATCTTAAAACTTGCCTATAAATAAAGGCAATCTATTATTTTTAACGGATGCGGTCCGCAGCCCTCACCAGCTTCTCGTCATGCAGGATGCCGGCACGCGCCATCACATTAAGGATGACAGCCACAGCAGGCAGACATGCCACGAACGCAATATGGAACGAAGCCGAAGGATCGATGACGTTTCTTGTCACCACACCGAGAACAATATACCATGCCACGAGCAGAAACTCGTTGCAAAGGCAAAGGCTTGCCTGAAGCTTTCTGTTACGGAAGAGGAAGATGGTGCCGAGGCTGAGCACGCTGCTGAGAAGCAGAATGCCGAACAAGCCACAAACCGAATAGTCCACCGAATCGCCCTTATCCAAGAACAGATTGTTGAGCTTGAAGCTTGCGCCCATTCCTGCTGGTTCCACAGTGCCTAAAGGCTGGCACAGACAAACCACAGAAACGATGAACGCAATCAGAAGAAATATGCTTTGCTTACGCTGTATCATATTCTTACGTGTATATGCTATACATTAATAATATATACGCCACACATTAAGCCTGCTCCTGAACGGGGGCATAGTCCTGAGCAGGGTCGCGATAATACACATTTCCCTCAATGAACTCCTCAGTGGCAAGCAGCGTCGGCTTCGGAAGCTTCTCATAGTAGCGTGAGATCTCAATCTGCTCACGATTCTCAAAAACCTCCTCAAGCGAGTCGTTGTAGGAAGCAAACTCAGCAAGTTTCTTGTTGAGGTCCTGCTTGATCTCCACTGAAATCTGGTTAGCACGCTTAGCGATGATAGCAACACTCTCGTAAATGTTTCCGGTTTCCTCACACAGGTCCATTATGTTGCGTGTGACTGTGTTTACCGGTGCTTTTGACTTTTTATAATCCATTTGTATACTAATATGTATTTTTTATTTTCAGTCCTTTGTCACTTCCTTGCACTTGCTGATGAATTTCTCAGCCATGCTCTTGTTCTTCGAGTCTGGATATTCGTTAATAAATCCGTAGCACTCGTCCTCTGCGTCCTGGAAGCGCTCCAGCTTCTTCTCCTCCACACTCTGCTGCGCCAGCTCAAACTTACTCTTCATGACAAGAAGGGCGAATTTCTCACGCAGTTTCGTATAAGGATAGTCCTTCAGCGCATTCTGCGAAGTGATAATGCAAGCCTCATAGTTGTTGCCGCCATAGGTGCAGTTGCCGAAATACTGTCCGAGGTCATAATAGAGCTGAGCCGAGTAAAACTCCTTCAGCACGAGCTTGTCCTGCAATTCGAAGAGCAGATTCTGTGCTTCCTCTCTGCGCGATCCGTCCGGGAAAAGGTCCAGATACTCCTGGAAAGCGGAGATGGCGTTCACCGTCTGCGACTGGTCGAGACGCGGCTCCGGCGTGCAGTTGTAGAGGCTCATACCGATAAAGAATTCGGCTTCCTCTGCATAAGCGCCCTTTGGATAATTCTGATAGTATTTCTTGAATGCTGCGGCAGCACCCTCATAGTCTTTGGTGTTATATTCAGACATAGCGAGCATGTACAGACTCTCCTGGGCATTGTCCGTTCCTTTCTGTAGCGTCACAAGTCCCTGAAGCAAAGTGGAGGCACGCACATACTTGCCATTAGCGAAGCATTCCTTGGCGTATTCGTATTTGTAGGTATTATCCGTTGTCTTATATACCCTGTTGAATTCGTTGGCGCAACTGGTAAACAATAGCGCCGAAAGAAGTATGCCGAATATCGATTTCTTCATATTATAACTCGTTTTGAATTGCAAAAATACACATTATTCCCCGATTCTCAAAACGATGTTCTCCTTTTTTAAGTAGATGTACGCCTTTTTTAAGTAAAAATCAGCATTCACTTGCCTATTTACAGGCTTTTTAGTATTTTTGCCAATCATCGGAGCCCGTTTTGACTTACGCAAACAGCTCCTTAACCATTTATCTGATATGGATTTCAAGATAACATCAAGATTCGCCCCCACCGGCGACCAGCCACAGGCCATCAAGAGTCTGACGGAGGGAATCCGTCAAGGCGACAAGGCACAGGTGCTGCTCGGTGTGACAGGTTCGGGAAAGACGTTCACGATGGCTAATGTCATCGCCAACATCGGACGCCCCACCCTTATCCTCAGCCACAACAAGACGCTTGCTGCACAGTTGTACGAGGAGATGAAAGGTTTCTTCCCGGACAACGCCGTGGAATACTATGTTTCGTACTATGACTATTACCAGCCGGAAGCCTACCTGCCTTCGTCGGACACATACATAGAGAAAGACCTCGCCATCAATGAGGACATCGACAAGCTTCGCCTCTCTGCCGTCAGCGCCCTGCTCTCTGGCAGAAAGGACGTCATCGTCGTGTCGTCCGTATCGTGCATTTACGGTATGGGCGGTCCTACGGCTATGGCCAACAGCGTCATAAGCGTTAAGCGTGGCGACACCATTGAGCGCAACATGTTTCTGCGCAAACTCGTTGACGCACTATACATCCGCAACGACATCGACTTGGTGCGTGGCACGTTCCGCGTAAAGGGCGACACGGTGGACATAGCCATGGCTTACAGCGACAACATTCTGCGCATAACATGGTGGGACGACGAGATAGACTCTATAGAAGAACTCGACAGCGTGACGTTCCATCGCTTGGCTTCTTTCGAGGAATATCAGATTTATCCTGCCAATCTCTTTGTCACTTCCAAGGAGCAGACCGAGCATGCCATCCGTCTTATTCAGGACGACCTGCTCAAGCAAGTGGATTTCTTCAACGACCTTGGCGACCATATCCGTGCGCAGCGCATCAAGGAACGCGTAGAGTATGACATGGAGATGATAAAGGAGCTTGGACATTGTTCGGGCATTGAGAATTATTCGCGCTACTTCGACGGACGCGAACCAGGCGAACGCCCTTACTGCCTGCTCGACTTCTTCCCAAAGGACTATCTCATGTTCATAGACGAGAGCCACGTCAGCGTGCCTCAGATAGGCGCCATGTATGGTGGCGACCGCGCCCGCAAGCAGAACCTTGTGGAATACGGATTCCGTCTGCCTGCCGCCTTTGACAACCGTCCGTTGAGGTTTGAGGAATTTATGGAGATGACCAATCAGGTGGTGTATGTATCTGCCACACCAGCCGACTTCGAGATGAACGAGGCTGAGGGTGTTGTCGTAGAGCAGATTATCCGTCCCACCGGACTTCTCGACCCCATTATTGACGTACGTCCGAGCGAGAATCAGATTGACGACCTGCTGGAAGAGATTCTCATACGTAAGGAGCATGAGGAACGCGTGCTTGTCACCACGCTGACGAAGCGTATGGCTGAGGAGCTGACGGAGTATCTGCTCTCTCACGACGTACGCGCCAACTATATCCATAGCGACGTTGCCACTCTCGACCGCGTGAAGATTATGAACGACCTGCGAGCCGGCGTTTACGACGTGCTCGTCGGCGTAAACCTTCTGCGTGAGGGACTTGACCTTCCTGAAGTGTCGCTCGTTGCCATACTGGATGCCGACAAGGAAGGCTTCCTCAGAAGCCATCGCTCGCTTACGCAGACTGCCGGACGTGCCGCACGTAACGTCAACGGTATGGTGATAATGTACGCTGACCGCATCACGGACAGTATGCAGAAGACCATCGACGAGACAGCCCGCCGCCGACAGATACAGCTGCGCTACAACGAGGAGCACGGCATCGTGCCGCAACAGATTCGTAAGGACATCAAGGGTTCGTTGGCTTCCCTTTCACAGTCGGCTGACGGTCAGCCTGTTGCCACCGCTTCGTCAAGCAGTTCAAGCACCGGCACAAAGCCTAAGCAGTATCAGCCGTACATCGAGCCTGACACTTACGCTTACGCTGCCGACCCGATAGTGAAGCGCATGACGAAGAAGCAGCTGGAGAAGAGCATCGCTGACACCACCACGCTGATGAAGGAGGCTGCCAAAAACCTCGACTTCCTGCAAGCGGCACAGTATCGCGACGAGATTGTAAGGCTTCAGAATTTGCTCGAAAACCAGCAAGATTGACGTAAAATTACGTTAAGCCGTAACAAATAACATACTGCAACGAGTATGTAATATACAAAGTTTCACTAACTTTGCACTTGTCAAAGCGCCGCAAACGCATTGACAAGTACAAATTAATGCAATCATAAACAAAGAAAGGAACCATAAAAATGATTAGAAATCTGATTATAGCTATCCTTCTCTGTAGCCCGCTTTTCTGCCAGGCGCAGAGCGAATGGGAAACTCCGAACGCCGTAAAGCCCAAAACCGAGAAGCCTAAGAAAGCCGATAAGGAAGAGGCAAAGAAGGAAGCGGTCAAGGACATAAAGGACTGGAAGTACATCCAGGAGGGCGCCGTGCCAGAGGTTGACGGCAAGGTGGTGTTCTCCTCAGACATCGATCTGCCAGGCATGACAGCCGAAGAGATTTACGACAAGACATACGCTGTCTTGGACACTCTCGCACACAGCGAGAATCAGATACAGAGCGGCATAGCCATCGTCAACCGCAAGCAGCACATCATCGCAGCCCGCTATTCGGAATGGTTGGAATTTTCAAGATCGTTTATCTCGGTAGACCGCACAAAATTCAATTACACCATCATCGCCAAGTGCGCCGACGGCAAGCTGCACGTAACACTCGAACGCATATCGTACAGCTATGACGAAGGTCGCCCGTCAGCCATGCACACCACTGCCGACAAATGGATAAACGACAAGAACGCCGTAAACAAGAAGCGCACAAAGCTTCTCATAGGTCCGGCAAAGTTCCGTCGCAAGACCATTGACCGCAAGGATCAGATATTCACATTCATAAAAGAAGCATTAACAACAAAATAGATATGAACGACAACACACAGAACCAGCAGCCCGTCGCTGACAATGAGCAGCAGCCTGTCGTAAGCGAGGCTCATGACGAAGCTGCCGACATCGAGGAAGTGTCAGTGGTACGTCCTCCGAGGCATCATCGCCGCGAGCCACAGGAAGACAAGTACTTCAAGATACGCAACATACTGAACATCATCTTTATGCTCGGAGCCGTTGTCGGCATGGCCGTATTCTATTTCGGCACACGCACCACCGGCACCATCATCATCATCACGGCCATAGCATTCAAGGTTATTGAATGCTTCTTCCGATTAATAAGACAATGACAAAAAACATCATACTGAACTTCCGTCTCAAGGCAGCAGCCGTCATCTTATGTCTGACCGGCCTTGCGACGGCAGCCCAAGCACAGATAAGGGACGACGAGTTCGACAACTTCACGCAGAACGATGAAGGCGTGATGAGCCGCCGAAACCAGCGAAACATAGCCGACTCGCTCGGCACTGACAAGGAGATTCCACGCGGACTGAAGGTGTGGACTGTCGACTCACGCTTCGGCGACGTCAGACCGGCAGAGGTCGACACGATGTCGCACATGTTCCCCAACACCATCTTCACCACCGGACTAAGAGGACAATACAATACCACCGGCAACCTTGGTGCACCGCGCATCAACCGCATCTTTGTGGACAGACCTGAGTCTGGCGAGCAGTTTGTCTTCTCGCAGCCTTACGATTACGTAGTCACTCCCGTGGATGAGTTCCACTTCACCAACACGCTGTCGCCGTTCACCAACCTCACTTACAACAATGCTGGCAACCGCACCAACGGTGAGGACCATCTTACTGCCAAGTTCGGCGTCAACGCCGGCAAGCGCATTGGTGCAGGATTCAATTTCGACTACCTTTACGGCAGAGGCTATTACTCCAGCCAAAGCACCTCACACTTCAAGTATTCGATGTACGGATCGTATATCGGCGACCGTTATCAGGCCCATATCCTCTTCTCCACCATCCGCCAGAAGGTCACGGAGAACGGTGGCATCACGGACGACGAATACATCAAGCATCCTGACAGCTTCGACGACAATTTCGCCACCAACGAGATACCGACCGTCCTGCAGCAGAACTGGAACCGTAACGACAACCAGCACCTCTTCCTTACACACCGTTACAACCTTGGCTTCAGCCGCAAGGTGAAGATGACGGAGGAGGAGATTGCGGCACGCAAGTTCGCAATGGAGTCGATGAAGGAGAACCAGGCAAGCAAGGAGAAGGAGGAGGCACGCCGCAAAGCGGAGAAAGAGGGCCGCACCTTCGACGAGCGCAGCTACGAAAAAGCATCGGCGGGCGGACGTCCAGAGGGCGCAAGGATTGCCGGAGCCGAACCTGCCAAGACCGAAACGGAAGCAGAAAAGGCTGGCGAGGGACGCATAACGGTCAATGGCAAAGCAGCCGCAGACAGTCTGAGCCTCATCGACGAGAAGAAGAAGGAGGAAGAACAATGGATGAAGACGGAATACGTGCCCGTCACAAGCTTCATCCACACAATGAAGTACGACAACTACAGACGCATCTACCAGGCATACCAGACACCTGCTGACTTCTACAAGAACACGTTCGACAATGTCGGAATTGTCTCGGGCGACTCCATTCTGGACAAGACTTCGCACTATCGCCTCCAGAACACCTTCGCCGTTTCGCTCCTCGAGGGATTCAACAAGTGGGCGAAGGCAGGACTCAAGGCGTTCGTCACGTCAGACCTGCGCCACTTCACCCTACCCGACTCCACACGCTCCACAACGTCATACACGGAGCATAACCTGAGCATCGGAGCGCAACTCATAAAGCGCCTCGGACGCACGTTCCATTATGACGTCACGGCAGAGACATGGCTTGTGGGCAAGGACGTGGGAAGCCTGAAGGTGGACGCCAACGCCGACGTCAACTTCGCGTTGTTCGGCGACACAGTCCGCCTGGCAGCACGCGGCTTCTTCCATTCCGTCAAGCCGTCGTTCTATTACCGCCACTATCATGCCAAGCATTACTGGTGGGACAACGACGACCTCTCGAAGATCATCCATTCACGTGTGGAGGGCGTCTTCACATACGAGAAGACCAACACCACGCTGCGCGTAGCCTTCGACAACCTCAAGAACTACACATACTTTGCGATGTCGTACGACGTGGATGCAGACACAAAGGCACGCACAGCCAATACCGTAAGGCCGCGCCAGAGCGGAAGCCCCATCAGCCTGTTGACGCTCTCGCTCGAGCAGAACTTCAAGTTAGGACCGCTCCATTGGGAGAACCTCGTGACCTATCAGAAGTCGTCCAACAACGACGCTCTGCCCGTGCCCGACCTAAACGTATACACCAACCTGTATCTGAAGTTCCGCATAGCAAAGGTTCTGAAGTGCGATTTCGGTGCTGACGCCCGATACTTCACCAAGTATTACGCGCCAGACTACAGCCCGGCATTGGGACAGTTCTGCGTGCAGGAAGGCAACAGCCGCACGGAAGTGGGCAACTACCCCGTAGTGAACGTCTACGCCAACTTCCACCTCCAGCACACACGCTTCTTCGTAATGATGAGTCACGTGAACGCCGGACAGGGCAACCGCAACTACTTCTTCACGCCGCACTATCCGCTAAACGAAAGAATCTTCCGCTTCGGCATAAGCTGGAACTTCTTCAACTAAGAGCCTCCTCAAACACATAAGTCAATAAAAGACAACACAATAAAGGCAACAAAGGACAATAACGTATCCCCCACCCATCCGGTTAAGGATACAAAAACAAAGTCCATTGTTGCCTTTTTTATTTCAATACAAACCACATAATTGACAAGCGATATTAATGTAAACGTAGACCCAGACTCACCACATGCAAATATCGTACAAACGGCTATCTCAGAAAATACTTTTTACGAATGTGGTAATTTTGAAATTGTCAAAGTACCAACAAGTATTCACGAGGTTACCATGTAATTCAAGAAGTAGAATAAAAAATGTCTATGAAGCAGTGAAAAAGATTTCATGATTTTTGATTTTTACCATAAATTCTTGTGGGTCAAATAATAAAGTTGTATTTTTGCGGAGAAAAGATTTAAATAGAGACGATTATGAAAGATTTTACTTTAAGAAAAAAGTTCTTAGATTGTAAAAGCGGAACCAGTAGTCTTTTTAAAGGCTTTGTTATGTTGGTAGTTCTGATGCTCATGACTACGAGTAGTGCGATGGCACAAGAACCAAAATTTGAGGTGATTGATGGCTTTCGTTATTTGTTGTTTTCTGATACGAAAACAGCAACGCTTGTACCCCCAAAAGATGGCGACTATTCCGGTGATATCATCATTATTCCTGAAAAGGTTAAGGGTAATGATGGGGTAGAGTATGTTGTTACTTCATTGGGCGCGTCTTGCTTCTATGGTTGCAGTGGCTTAACCTCTATTACCATCCCTTCATCTGTTACTTCATTGGGTGAGGGCTGCTT
>ULVP01021154.1_pt1 | contig 87627 bp, 74 predicted proteins | sample 1959551 | NCBI WGS metagenome assembly ULVP01 (sample SAMEA4835789, study PRJEB28245) | human gut metagenome | biome: gut microbiome; material: fecal sample | place: Denmark | collected 2008 | reverse complement strand
GATTAAGAGTCAGTTGCTCTACCAACTGAGCTAAGGGTGCAAGTGTTAATGCTTGTCAGCAACCTCATTTCTGAATTGCGAGTGCAAAGGTAGTGTAATTCCGGGAAACCACCAAACGTTTCCACGTTTTTTTTCAAAATTATTTAAGAAATCCGTTCAAAATTGATTTATGTTAAGCAAAAGCCCTAATTTCTTTCAAAGCCCTACCCTCTTAAAACAAAAAACCCCGACAAACCGAGTTTGCCAGGATCATTATAACATAAAGAATAAGTTTCTTAGTTTTTCGAGTTGAGATACGCCATTACTTTGTTAAAGTACTTCTGCGTTCTCTTCACGCTGTAACGATAACCGCCGTTCCACGCTCGGATGGCCCTTTCGATATCGTTCTGGGGATTGAAGTATGACTGGATAAGGACGAACATTTCCTTCGACTTTGCCAAGTCAAACCTGTCACGAAGCGAAAAACGCTTCTTGCTCTTGCGTTTCTTCAGAATGTTGTTACATTCCATCACCAAGACTGGGGTTATCTGCATAGCGCCGCAAGAGTTGCCGCTTACAGCCTTCACATTACCACGGCTTTCCACGTGGATAATGGCGTTCATCACGGGCTCCCAATCAAACCCGTCTTCTGTCGTTGTGCTTACAGCTTCTGAGTCAACTGCGTTTTCAGCACTAAATACGGGAGAAGCTCCCGCTACAAAAATAAATAATACTACTAATCTAAAGATCTTAAACATTATTACGTGGTTTGTGGAGCCTGAACCATTGCTCTTAAACGTCCTGCGCCTCGGGTTCGGATCAGAAACCGAAAGACGGATACGTATAGCCTGAAAATCATCAGACCGAACAAAGAGCCCGAGGCATCTGTTGGGGGTATTCCTGTCAACACACGCCAAACTCCGTTAGCTAATTCTGAACGGCATTCTAATACAAAAAGAAAGTGTCGTCATTTAATATCGAGTGCAAAATTACACAAAAACCATGAATTGTGCAAGTTTTACCCCAATTAACTAACGCTCACAAACGTTTATTAACCCTCTATAACACTTTGTATTTCAATAACATAATGCAAAACTCAGGGGGCTTTGGCGTCCCGCAGTAGCCACGCATCCTCCTATAAACAAGCCAGCAACTCCCCTCGTACAAAAACAAAAAAAGTGTGCCGGTCTTTTCTAACCAGCACACTTCCTATATGTAGATTCTTAGAATTTTTACTTCTTGAAGAAATCCTTTACAGCCTCATTGGCAACCATACGCTCGTCAAACATGTAAGCGCCGGTCTTCGGGCTTTTTACCATCTTGATAACCTTTGTATATGCGCGACCATCCGTAGAACCTTCATGGAGGGTAGCGACCGCTTTCTTTGCCATAGTCTATTTATTATTACTTAATCTCCTTGTGAAGAGTCATCTTCTTGAGGATGGGGTTATACTTCATTAATTCCATGCGATCAGGAGTATTCTTACGGTTCTTGGTCGTTACGTAACGACTTGTACCTGGCAGACCGCTGTTCTTCATTTCGGTGCACTCGAGGATAACCTGTACTCTGTTGCCCTTTGCTTTCTTTGATGCCATTTACTTATTCTCCTATTACTTTAATGTCACTCCAGTCACAATAGCCTTTAGACACCGCCTGCTTGATGGCAGCATCCAAGCCCACTTTGTTAATAAGACGCAGACCCGCTGCGCTGATCTTGAGGCTGATCCAGCAGTTCTCCTCAACATAGAAGAACTTCTTGCTGAACAAGTTCACATCGAAAGAACGCTTTGTGCGATGCTTTGAATGCGATACGTTGTTACCTATCTGGGCTTTCTTTCCCGTAATCTGACAAATTTTCGACATTTCTATCTGCTTTTTTGTATTCGTTTTTGATACCTATTCCAAACAGGGTGCAAAATTAGCTACTTTTTCTGAGACTACAAAACTTTCCACCAAATAATCGCAAGTATTTAATGTTTTTTTGTTTTTCGCTCATTATCAATGACCTTTTTTTCGGAGAATCGGCATCAGTCAGCCTTTTCTTACTCTGTTACAGGAATGACGGGTGCCTTACCCTCTTCCTTCTCCTTCGGCATCTCTTCTTTCAGGAAGCCGATAAACATCTGGAGGGCCTTCGTGGTGGCGATGGCGAGGTTGATGTCGCGACCATAATCTTCGGTCAGCTTGCAGGTTACGGTCTTCTCTGCGTTGCCACAGGCCAGCCAGATTGTGCCGACAGGAATCTCTGCCGTACCGCCTCCAGGACCTGCTGTTCCGGTGCTGGCAATGGCGAAGTCCACGCCGAGAGTCTTAATGGCTCCCTGCACCATCTCCTTTGCCACTTCCTCACAAACGGCGGTATTCTCTTCAATGACGTCGTGCGACACGCCCAGGAGGTTCTCCTTCACGTCGTTGGTGTAGGCGATGATGCCACCCTTAAAGTAGGCTGAAGCGCCCGGCACGGCTATTATCGACTCTGCGATGCGGCCTCCCGTGCAGCTCTCCACGGTTCCCAATGTCATACCCGCTCCATAAAGGAACTGCTGAATCTCGCGACTTAATATTTTCTTTTCAAACTCCATTTTTCTATTCTTTGTTATCGTTATTAATCTTTGCTTGAAAGCCCCACTTACTTGAACGTCACCTTGCTGAACGCCGGCTTGTCTATCGAGCAGAAGTCCTTGTCCAGGAACTTATAATAGCCCGTCACGCCGATCATTGCCGCATTGTCCGTGGTGTAGCTGAACTTCGGAATGTAGACGGTCCATCCGTAACGCTTGGCATGGTCATGGAAGGCGTTGCGAAGGCCGTTGTTGGCAGACACGCCTCCTGCCACAGCCACGTGCTTGATGCCGGTCTGCTTTACGGCGAGCTTCAGCTTCTTCATCAGAATGTTCACGATGGTGTGCTCCAGGCTGGCTGCGAGGTCTTCCTTGTGATGCTCTATGAAGTCTGGGTCGTCCTTAATCCATTTGCGCAGACTGTAGAGGAATGATGTCTTCAGTCCGCTGAAGCTATAGTCCAAGCCCGGAATGTGCGGCTCGGAGAACTTATAAGCCAGCGGATTGCCCTGACGTGCCAGCTTGTCGATGATCGGACCGCCCGGATAGCCCAGTCCCATCACCTTCGAACACTTGTCGATGGCTTCGCCGGCTGCGTCGTCGATGGTCTGACCGAGCACCTCCATGTCGTTGTAGGCGTTCACCTTCACAATCTGCGAGTTGCCGCCCGACACGAGCAGACACAGGAACGGGAAGGGAGGCGTGGTGTCCTCAGGCTTCTCCTTGATGAAGTGCGCCATAACATGACCCTGCAGGTGGTTTACGTCTATCATCGGAATGCCCAGGCTGCGGGCAAATCCCTTCGTAAAGCTTACGCCTACGAGAAGCGAACCCATAAGGCCCGGTCCGCGTGTGAAAGCCACGGCAGACAGCTGCTCCTTGGTTATTCCCGCACGCTTGAGGGCGGTGCTCACTACGGGCACGATGTTCTGCTGGTGGGCACGCGAAGCAAGCTCAGGCACCACGCCGCCATACTCATGATGTACGGCTTGCGAGGCGGTGACATTGCTCAATAATATGTTGTCGTTGAGTACTGCTGCACTTGTGTCGTCGCAGCTACTCTCAATGCCTAATATATACATTTTCTTAGTTATTATTTTGTATTTATTATTTTGTATTTAATTAGTCGATATTTTTATTTATTATTTATTGGCACGGTTGTCCAATAAAGGCGCAAGCCAAATAATAAATACTAAATACTAAATAATAAATATTAATATGTTAAGACTTCCACGCCGTGTTCGGTCATCAGCAGGGTGTGCTCCCACTGGGCGCTCGGCTTCTCGTCGCCCGTGATTACCTCCCAGCCATACTCGTCGTCAGCGTCGATAAACACCTTCCATGTACCCATATTCACCATCGGCTCTATGGTGAACACCATGCCAGGTACGAGCAGCATGCCCGTGCCGCGGTGTCCGTAATGCGTCACCTCAGGCTCCTCGTGGAACTCCAGTCCAACGCCGTGTCCGCAGAGGTCGCGCACGATGCCGTAATTGTATTTGTCGGCGTGCTTCTGAATGGCGTGTCCGATGTCGCCCACGAAGCTGTAGGGCTTGGCTGCCTCCATGCCAATCTCCAGACATTCCTTTGCCACGCGCACCAGCTGCTCCTTCTCGGGAGTGGTCTTGCCGATGATGAACATGCGCGAAGCGTCGGCGTAATATCCGTCAAGGATGGTGGTGAAGTCCACGTTGATGATGTCGCCCTCCTGAAGGATGTCCTCCTCCTTGGGGATGCCGTGGCACACCACCTCGTTGATGCTCGTGCAGACGCTCTTCGGAAATCCCTCGTAGTTAAGGCATGCGGGGATGGCTCCGTGCGACGTGCAGTAGTCGTAGCATATCTGGTCTATCTCAAGCGTGCTCATTCCGGCACGTATGTTCTTTGCCACTTCGTCAAGCACTCCAGTATTGATGACACCACTTCTGCGGATGCCCTCTATCTGTTCCGGGGTCTTGATGAGCGAACGTGAGGGAACTGTCTTTCCCTTGTTTTCCCAATACATCACTTTCTTGTCAAGTTCGGTAGGCTCCTGTCCTGGGAGACAATGCCACACTCTCTTCTTCTTGAATACCATAGATGTCTTTATATATATAAAAAATGTTTTATGTCTTCTATATTGAAGTTACAGAATCTAAAGCCGTATGCCAGTTCCTTATCCGAACAGGTCCAGCCTGTTGCTTCTTGCCGTCTCTAAGGACGACAGCTTCTTCTGATGGGCGGCATATTCGTCACGCAGCCTTGCGTACTTCTCGTCCAGTTCCTTGGCGAAGCGTGCCTTCTCCTCGGGGTTCATGAGGCGCTGCGCTATGATGGGGTTCTGCGCCGCATCCTTCACCCATACCACGATGCCGCTGTAAATGGGGGCAATCTTCAGCGCCACGTGCATCTCGGACGTTGTTGCTCCGCCCACCATTATCGGCAGACTCAGTCCGGCACGTTCCATCTCCGTCGCCACGTTCACCATCTCTTCCAGGCTCGGCGTGATAAGACCGCTCAGGCCAATCATGTCTGCCTTCTCCGTCACGGCTTTCTTCACGATCTGCTCGGCAGGAACCATTACGCCAAGGTCCACGACGTCGTAGTTGTTGCACGCCATCACCACCGACACGATGTTCTTGCCGATGTCGTGTACGTCGCCCTTGACGGTTGCCATCAGCACCTTGCCGGCTGTCGTCGTTCCCTCCTTCTTGTCGGCTTCGATGTAGGGCTGCAGTATTGCCACCGCCTTCTTCATCGTTCGGGCGGTCTTCACCACCTGCGGGAGGAACATCTTGCCGCAACCGAACAGCTCGCCCACCGTGTTCATGCCGTCCATGAGCGGGCCTTCTATGATGTCCACAGCCTTCGGGAAGGCGGTCAGGGCTTCCTGAATGTCTTCCTCCATATATTCCGCCACGCCCTTCACCAGCGCTGTGGACAGGCGCTTTGCCACGTCCTCCTTGCGCCATTCGGGCTGTGCCTTGCTTACCGCTGCTGCGCCTCCAGCCACTGCGCCGTTCTTCAGCGCTTCCTGCTGCTGCTTTATCTGGTCAGCCAGCTCTATAAGGCGTTCTGCTGCGTCCGCCCTGCGGTTGAGCACCACGTCCTCCAGTATCTCTAATTGGTCGGCAGGAATGTCACCGTAAGCCACCTTCGTGGCAGGATTCACAATGCCGAAGTCCATTCCCTTCTGGATGGCATGATAGAGAAACACGGCGTGCATCGCCTCACGTATATAGTTGTTGCCGCGGAACGAGAACGAGAGGTTGCTTACGCCTCCGCTTATGTGCGCTCCTGGCAGATTCTGCTTTATCCATTCCGTGGCTCTTATGAAGTCCACGGCATAATTGTCATGCTCTTCCATGCCGGTGGCGATGGCGAGCACGTTGGGGTCGAAGATGATGTCCAGCGGATTCATGCCCAACTTCTCCGTCAGCAGATGGTAGGCGCGTCCAGCTATCTCGATGCGTCGCTCGTACGTCGTGGCCTGTCCCTTCTCGTCGAAGCACATCACCACCACAGCTGCGCCGTATCTCATCACGTCGCGGGCATGCGAGAGAAACACTTCCTCGCCTTCCTTCAGCGAAATGGAGTTGACGATACACTTTCCCTGCACACATTGCAGTCCGGCTGTTATCACGTCCCACTTCGACGAGTCTATCATCACCGGCACCTTGGCGATGTCCGGCTCTGAGGCTATGATATTGAGGAAGGTGCGCATCTCCTCACGGGCGTCCAGCAGTCCGTCGTCCATGTTTACGTCTATGACCAGCGCTCCGTCCGCCACCTGCTTTCGGGCGATGGTCACAGCCTCCTCATAATTCTTCTCCTTGATGAGACGCAGAAACTTGCGCGAGCCTGCCACGTTGCAGCGCTCGCCCACGTTCACGAAGCGCACGTCGGGCGTGACGTCCAGCAGCTCCAGTCCGCTCAGCCACATCGTCCGTGGCTTCTCCTGAGGCTGGTGTGGCGTCTTGCCTTCGGCTATCTCGGCGTACTTGGCTATGAAATTCTCCGTCGTGCCGCAACATCCGCCTATGATGTTCACCAGCCCCTCGTCGATGTATTCTCCTATCTGCGGAGCCATCGTCTCGGGCGTTTCGTCATATCCGCCCAAGCTGTTGGGCAGTCCGGCGTTGGGATAGGCACTAATATAATAAGGTGCATGATGTGCCAGCTCCTTTATGAACGGCTTCATCTGGTCAGCACCGAACGAGCAGTTCAGACCTATCGAGAAAATCGGATAACTGCTCACGCTGGCGAGCACGGCGTCAAGCGTCTGTCCGCTCAACGTGCGTCCGGCAAGGTCGCTCACCGTGATGCTGAGCATTATCGGCAGGTCGCGTCCCGTGCGGCGCTCCACCTCCATCGTGGCGTCTATCGCAGCCTTCGCGTTCAGCGTGTCAAACACGGTCTCGATGAGCACAGCGTCCGCCCCACCCTCTTCCAGAGCCTCAATCTGCTCCAGATAGTCCTCATAGAGAGTGGCGTAGTCCAGCTCACGTGCGGCAGGATTGCTCACGTCCGGGCTCATCGAGCATGTCTTGTTCGTCGGTCCCACCGATCCTGCCACGAAGCGCGGCTTCTCCTCCGTAGAGTATCGGTCTGCCGCCTTACGTGCGATGCGTGCTCCTTCCAGCGCCATCTCGCGTGCCGACGTCTCCAGCCCGTAGTCAGCCTGGCTCACACGCTGCGAGCTGAACGTGTTGGTGGTGATGATGTCAGCACCCGCCATCAGATATTTCGTATGGATGTCCTCTATCACGTCCGGTCGGGTAAGGTTCAGCATGTCGTTGTTGCCCTTCATCATTCCCTCCGCGTTGCGATAGCGGTAGCCCCTGAAGTCGTCCTCCTCCAGTCCGTATTGCTGTATCATGGTGCCCATCGCACCGTCCAAAATGATTATCCTGTCCTTGATGACCTCTCGTAAAGTCTTCTTCATTCGTTTTTCTTAAGTCAATAACTCTTAATAGTGCTTCATCGCCCTATCCATCTCTCTGCGGTCTTCCTTTTCCTTGAGCGTCTGGCGCTTGTCATATTCCTTCTTGCCCCTGCACAGAGCGATGTCCACCTTCGCCCTTCCGTGTTCGTCTATGAAGACCAGCGTCGGCACGATGGTATATCCGGGCTGCTTGGTGGCATTCTCCAGCTTGTATATCTCGCGCTTCGTCAGCAGCAGCTTGCGGTCACGGCGTGCCTCATGGTTGCTGAACGAGCCGTAGAAGTAAGGCGAAATGTTCATGCCCTTCACCCAAACCTCATGGTTGTTTATATAACAGAAAGTATCCACAAGGCTTGCCTTTCCAAGCCTTATCGACTTAATCTCAGTACCCGTGAGCACTATTCCTGCAGTATAGGTCTCCACGAAGAAGTATTCGAAGGAGGCCTTCTTGTTCTTTATGCTTACAGGACTTTTCTTTCTTTTCAGTTCCTGTTCCTTGTTCATCTCTCTTGTTTACTCTTCAATAATGACAAAATCGTCAATGTGGTTGTCCACGTACTGAGCCACGGCAGCCGTCCAAGCCTCCTCGTTCTCCACAAACTCGTCGTCATAGTCGTCGAAGTCAGAGTATTGCTCAAACATCGCCATAAACTCCTCGTCGTCGCACTCCCTGCATATCTTTGCGCCATGCTCCTTATATAGCTTGCGCACGGCAAAGAGCATCTTGGCAAGGTCGCGCAATCCCCAGTCGCGCAGCACCTTGGCGAAGGGATTGTCAAAGATAAAGCCGCCATAGCCGTTATAGATAAGCTGCACGAAGCCGCCGTCCATAACCTCCTCGTGCAGGATGTCGTAGGCAAGCAGCGTTATCTGCGACACACTCAGCTGCTGCATGTTCTCAGCATTCAGCTCACCACCGATGGCCTCCTTCGTGGCGTTCACAAACACCGCGAGGAAGGCATCCATATCTTGCATCGCCGCCTCACGAAGGGCAGCGTCTTTCACTTTTACCTGTACCATAATCTGCAAAGTTAATGTAATTCGAAGACAATACAAAATAAAAGGAAAACAAAACATACCACAATTGTTTATTTTTTACATTGTTTTATGCACATATAGCCAAAACAGCGAACATATACTGTCGCCTCAGACAACGAAACAACGAATTAAACGAATTGACGAATTCGTGGGATAATAACATGATGGAAAATCAGAGAAATCCGTATTCAACACTATAATCCGAAAAATCCTTGGAAGAGCCACCACAAGCAGCATCCGTAAAATCCTTGAAATCCGTGTTCTATAAATAGCGCGCCCTAACACTATGGGCTGCTTATGTGAAACGAACACGGATTGCACGGATGACACGGATGTTGGGTGCGTAGGGATATGACAATGGCCGTGAATCCTTGGAAGAGCCCACCTCAAGCAGCATCCGTAAAATCCGTGTTCTATAAATAGCGCACACTAACACTATGGGCTGCTTATGTGAAACGAACACGGATTGCACGGATGACACGGATGTTGGGTGCGTAGAGGATGCTACACTGGCCATGAATCCTTAAAATCCCTTAAAAGAGCCACCACAAGCAGTATCCGTGAAATTCCTTGGAAGAGCCACCTCAAGCAGCATCCGTGAAATCCGTGAAATCCGTGTTCTATAAATAGCGCGCCCTAACACTATGGGCTGCTTATGTGAAACGAACACGGATTGCACGGATGACACGGATGTTGGGTGCGTAGGGATGTGACAATGGGGTGAATCCGTGAAATCCCTTGGAAGAGCAACCACAAGCAGCATCCGTGAAATCCGTGAAATCCGTGTTCTATAAATAGCGCCCCAGCCCCAAGCAAAAAATTCGTTGTTGCCGCGTCACAGCGAAAACGCCAAGCGTCTGTTCGCTTATGTAATCACCACCACAACCCCCTTCTTCCTCTTCACGTTCTTCTCGATGCGCTCAAACAGCCGTCCGAACTCCTCGCCCGACCTTACCACCACGCCCGGTATGTGCTGCCTACCCACAATGATGCTGCCGTCACGCAGCGTAAAGGCACCGTTGCCAGCCCTTATCGTGGCACCCTGCGGCAGCGTGGGTATCCTGCGTCTCAACGCCTTGTCCGTACTCAGCGTCACGGGATAACATCCGGCTGGCAGATAGTTATGGGGATGTTCCACGGAGGCGCATATCGTGCGCCCGTTGATTATTACCATACCGTCCACGCCATAAGGCGAATAACGATAACGCTTGATTTCAATTACCATAATGTGATTCTTAGTTTTTTAATTTTGACAAAATGACAAGATGACAAGATGACAATTCCTAATTCTTCCGATACCTATGGTTCTGACATTCGGTCACCAGCCCCTGCTTGCGCCAGTTCTTCAGCATCTGATGCACGGCGTTGCGCGACGTATTGCAGCCCTTCACGGCTATGCTGTGCTGCAGCGCCTGTTCAAAGCTGAACGTCGTGTCCAGACGCTCGAAGATAGAGTCGTTCTTGCCACGCTTCGTACGCTCCGAAGCAGCGTGTCCGCAATAGTCCTTCGACGAGAACGCAGCCTCTATGCGCTCACGGAAGAAATGGAGGGCATTCTCAATCTGATAGTCAGCCAGAACGTCAAAGGCGGCGAGGAAAGACGGCTGCTGCTTCACGATCATCTCCTTCCACAGCCCCGGCTGCTGCTTCAGCCGCGTCTCGGCACCAGCCACACCGTGACGGTCAATCAGCTGTCCAGCCACACGGCAGAGCATCAGGCACGTCATCATCCTCATAGTCGTAGGGCAGATGCGGAATCGCTGGCGAGCCTTCACCTTGTCGTCATCCTTCATCGTCTCCAGACGCACACGCTCCAGCCATTGCCTGCCCCTCGCCTCCAGCTTCGGCAGCACCACCTCGCCAGCCATCAAAGGCAGCAGATGGGCTATCTGACGGATGCGCTCACGCTGCTTGTCGGTCAGCACATGCAGATTCTCCGTCAGCGGCTGAAACGTGTTGTCGGGCGTACGGGCCAAGGCTATTCTGCTCTGAAAGCCGTCCGTATAGTTGGTCACCACACGATAGAGCGCGTCAGGCGTGCCGCACATCACCACATTCCACAACAGCCTATCTATATGCACGTTCACGGCGTCCGCACTCCTCGCCTCACGCTCATAGCACGTGCCGTCGTAAGCCTGACGGAGCATCACGGAGAAGTCGCTCATGGCAGAACGCCATTTCTGCGCCACCGTGTCTGCCTCAGGCGTAAACGAGAAAGCATGCCGTCCGCCTGTGTTGGAAAGACGTTCGGCAAGGTTGGCAACGGTATTGTTGAGCGTCAGGCAGCGCACAGGCAGCTTAGGCTCCTCAGGCTGCTCCTTCTTGTTCTTCGCAGCACGCTTCTTGGCACGCCACTCGTCCTCCTGCTGCTGATACATCCTGTCCATCGCCTTCACCTCAGCCGTCCAAGCCTCCACCACAGGGTCGATGCCGCCCTTGCCAGAGGCAAAGTCGCCGGCGATGTAGGATATAAGGTTCAGCGAGTTCATCTTGCCATGCACGTCCACCTTCACCCCCGTCGCCAGCATACCTATCACGGGGCAGATGGCGGTCAGCACGGGCAGCGCCAGAGCCGGACCCACAGCGTCGATGGAGTCCTTCACGCCCTGCGGCATTCGTGGCAGCGCCTCGTAATAGAAGAGCTCGTCCTTAGCCAGCGCCTCGTCTATGCCGTCCGCCTCGCCCTGCTCCGCACCGCCGTCCGTCATGCGCTCCTGACGGATGGCGATGAGCACGTCCTTCAGCCGCTTCGGCATCTGCGTGCGCTTCTCGCTCAGCGCATTGTCAATACAGGCCAGCTTCTCCGCCTCCGCGAAGCCGTCATAGCAAGGAATAATCCTATCGAGCAACCCACGGTCGAAGCCGCAGATATGACGAAGATTCACGGCCAGCTCAAACGTAAGCGTATTGCGGTTGCTCTTCACAGGCTCCTGCGAGTCATTATACATCGCCCACCACTTGCGCACAATCTCAGCATAAGGAATGCCCAGATAACAGTCCGAAGCCTCCGTCGGCGCAGCCTCAGAAGAATCAGCCGAATCCGTAATCCCCTTATTCCGAGCAGCATCAGAAGAATCAGAAAAATCCGTAATCTCCTTCTTCAGAGTTGCCTCCTGATTGTCAAACAGCTCCTTATCCACAAACAGCAGCCTGTCCGTCGGCGGCGTAAAGAACACACGCGTAATGTCCTTCGCCCCCTTGTCATACTCTACGCCCAGCAGCTCCGAAGCCCATCTTAGGTTTTCCTCCTGCGTCATCCCCTCTCGGCGACGAAAGACCACGTGATAACCCTTGTTGGCCGACCGCTCCAGCATCAGCAGCCCCAGCTCCTCCTTCCTGCCCATCACCAGCTCCGGCACGCTCCTCATCCTCTCCTCATAGTCAGGCGAAGAGGGGTCGAAGTCGATGTCCATCCCCACCGACCGGCTCACACGCTCCGCCCCCTTCAGCCCTCCGTCGGCATTAGGCAGACACGAATAGTTCATCTGCACCATCATGCGCTTCTCCGCCCCACGGTTACGCTCCGAGTCGCGCAGAAGCCTATACTCCATCTCGTCCTTCACAGGGCGCATAAGCTTAGCCCCGTCCTTATAATATATAATGTGTACGCTCATAAAAAACTCCTAATTCAAAACTTCGTTATGTCAGTCACTAAGATGTCCTGATAGTGTGCCCCGTTGTGCTCTCGTGTCGTAAACCTCAGCGTCACCGCCACCAAGGTGCCCGCATCAAAACGGCATAGCGCCACATTGCCAAGCATAGCCGCCACATACTGGTTCTCATACTTGCCGCCAAGCTCCTGAAGCATGATGTTGCACTTCATCACCTGACCGCCCTCCGCCTTCTGGCTCTGTACAGCGAAAGCCTCGCCCTGCTGCACCACTCTCATGATTCTTGTCTCCATTTTCCGTAGTTATTATTTATTATTTATTATTTAGTAGTTATTATTTATTATTTGTCAGTTATCTATTGGTTGCAAAGCAATCTCAGAAAATACTCCTGACCCTTGCCAGTAACCTTCGTCGTCACCCTCTCCTCCGAGCCATGGTTGGTCTTTATCACCGTCACCGACTGGGCAAAGATACCCCTCTCCACCCACATCTGAATCGGTTCCGTCGACTGCTTGAAGATATAGCCGTGCTCCCTCATCCATCTGTACAGCCGCGTGCGTCCCGTAACAAAGCCGTTGCGCGTCAGCAGCTTCGCCAGCTCGCTAATCAGGATGCAGCCGTCGCCCGTCGTCAGCGCATCCGCAAACTCCACCTTAGGCCGCTGCTCCTCTATCAGCTCCTCCTTCCGACGGAGCAACACATCCTTCTGCTCCAGCGTACGGTTCAGAATCCTCACCGCCTTAGCCAGAATCGTCTTCTCGTCATCCTCGGCAGAAAGAGGAACATATCCCCCCGTCCGTCTGATCTGCGGCAGCACCTCAGAAGTCACCCATTTGCGGAAAGCCCTTGCCGAAGGCTTGCGACTGTCGAGGATAACATCATACAGCCCGTCCTCGCTTACGAAGTTAGCCATCTGCGTTCCGCCTCTTGTCGAAAGGGGTTCAGTTGAAATGACCCCCTTCTCAAGTCGCATCACAACACCGTTCTGCTTCAGCCCGAGCACCTTGCACACATCCGCCAGACAGAACCAAGGCTCCCCCCTCTCATCACTCACCGTCCTTATCCTTCCGAACTCCGGACTCTCGAAAATCTTGATCTCGTTCGTCATAATCTTTATGATTAATTTAAATAAAAAACACTCGCAACCCTCAGGCGTGCCATCGGCTTGCCGTCCGGATTACGAGTGCAAAGATAAGGGCAAAAAAAGAGGGCAACCGTAATGATACGTTGTCAGTACGTTGTCATTACGGTTACCCTATAAAGTATAGTAAAAAAAATGAGTTAACGAAGCGATTCCTTTATCTGCTTCTTCAATTCTACGTTAACGCCACGGTCAATACCGCTTGAAAAAGAGTTCTGCAGTCCTGCTACATTCCACAGCGCCTCAAACGGGACATAGGCAGGTCGCGGGATATTCAGCAGCTCTATCATCACATTGGCAAGCACAGCCTTGGCAGCCTTCGTGCTCAGGCGCTCGGTAGGCTGGCGTTCAGCGTCCACCCATCCTGCGTCCTGCGCCTTCTCCCATAGCTGCTGTGCTTCGGGCGTGTTTATATGCGAAAGGACGTCCGCATCGCCGTCATAGGCTTTCTTCGGTTGTGGCTGCTGTGCGCCATGATTTATCTGTATGCCGATGCCACCAGCCTCCACATTGCCAATCTCGTTTTCCACATGCTTCTCCATTACGAGGTCGCCCTGTACGGTTATGCCGCCCTTCAATATCTTTTCCAAAAGTTCCTTGTCCATACGTTTAAAAAAAATTTTTTCTTCAATCCTTGCCTTTTTAGTTGCTGTGGTTATGCTGTACGCCGACGGCTCCAGCCTCCACATTAGCAATCTCATTCTCTACGTGCTTGTACGCCACAAGCTCTTTATACTGCGGCGATGTTTTCATCCCCAACCTTTGCTTCAGCCGGTCTACCTCAGCGTTGAAGGCATGGCCATACTGATCGTTGACAGCCATAATCGGCAAAAGGATTCTCTCAATAGATTCGGCCGTAAGCCCCATGCAGTTGTCCACAATAGCCTCCACCACCTTGGTAGCTTGCTCCATGCCTACATTTTCGGGCGTTAGTGCAAGCAACTCTTCCTTAAGCAGACCCGTAAGCCTGTTCTCCTTACGCAGCTTATGCTCCTTATTGTCCATCGCCTTAAGCAAATCGCAAAAGCCGTCATATTCGTTGCAGTAGCCCACAATGGCGCGTGCTGTCTGAGCAGCCTGGTCGTTGAACTTGGCAACGGAACATAGCTTTATAAACACTATCGACAGGAACATATAATAATCTTCATGTTCTGTCAATTCGCTCCTAACATCCTCCAATTCGTAAAGCAAAAATTCCTCATCCATAATGCCGTTAGCCATCAGATAAGCAGCAAAGTTTTGGGCAGACACAAAGAGCGTCACCAAGTCGAGAGACTGAAGCTTAGGGCGCACCACCTCGTGTGCTATCAAGAACACAGGGTCTTTATACAGCTCCAGACGTGTCGTGCGCACACTCGCTGGGGTGAGTTGTTGTATTATCATGCCACGTTTTCATTTGCGTTATCGTTGTGCTGTTCATTGTCGTCAACCTCATATTTCATACGGTTTACAAATTCCATCACTTTACTTTCCGCCGTAGCGACATCGCCTTCCGCCTCACCAAAGAGAATGTCCAGAATATTCCTGTCCATCTCGCTTGTTATTATATTGGCGCTGTCCTCCTCGTCGTCAATGAAGCACGTAAACCGTGCCCCGTCAGAAGTCTCGATAACAATAGGCGAGCCAGTCAAGGCGTGGAAGTTTACGAGATTACGAATATATACGCTATCTTCGTCAACAAACAGCGGCGTGTTGTTCTGTGCAGAGCTCAACACCAGCTCCGTCCTGTATTTCTTGCGCTGCAATTCTTCGTTCACCTCCAGCGCAAAGCCCATGATCGTGTCATCCGTCTGTGGTTCGGTTCTGAAACTCTGGGGGATTTCACCCTCCGTAAGACCAAACCACAGACGTGAAGTATGGTGCTGATGCATACGCCAAGCCTTATAAAAGTCCTTGGGATAATACTGCGGGTGCATGGAGATGCCGATGTAGCAGCTGCGCCGCAGGGCTTTGTCCAGCACCGTCGTCATTACCTTTGCCACAGAGTCGGTGCTTGCCCATGCGTCCTTATTTCTTTGTATTGCCACGCGCCGACAATGCTCTCTATTGTCGATGATGACGTAGCAGGGAGGCTCGTGGCGCACACTCATCTTCTTGAAGTCCTGTATCACATCCTTCTTTGAGTCGTTGGCGATACGCATGACGATTATGTCGTGGTTGAGTCGCAGGTGCTTCACCATGTGCTTGTAATGTTTCTTGTTTTCGTCTTCGCCAAGGACGAAGCTGATGCTATCATCCTTTTCAAGCATTTCGCCAAAAAGTTTCTGTCTTTCCGCCTTGTGTTCTTGCGCAAAAATATCATCGAGTTTGTATTTCAGATAATAATGTGAGAATTTTGCCATCGTTTGATAATATTTTTAAGGTTGCTTGTATGTTTTTAGTCTCTTTCTCATGTTAGCCCATCTGCGTGTAGTCGCGGTTGGCGATTATTCCGCGTACGGCCTTTCGTGTGCCATACTTGAAAGCCTCGCTGTCCTTATACTCCTTGTAGAAGGTCTTGTCGCCCTTGCGCATCTTTCTTATCTGACGGGCTATTATCTCGTCGAGCAGCTGTTCCACGGCTTGCTCGTCGGGGTTGCCCACGACGAGCTGGTAGTCGTCGTCCTCCACCACCATCTTGCTTAGGTTCAGCAGCTTGGCTTTCTGCTCGTCGGGCGTTGCGTCCCAGCCCTGGAAGAAGCGTTCGTTAAACTCTCTTACTATCTGGTCCAGCGGGTCGTGCTCTGCGTCGTCGCCACCGGCATTCACCATCTTGGGTGCCAAGGGGTCGAGGGTGCTCTCCTCCGCATCCAGCTCGATGTGCTTGTTCAGAGCCGTGCGGCGTGCGCCGTAGGTGTTGAGGTCGATGTTGTCGAGCAGGTCCTTCAGGTCGTCGGTGGGGCTGGGCACATGTAGGTCGGGGATGAGCACACGAAGGAACCAGTAGAGGCGCTCCCACTCTGCCACCTCAAACGGGATGATGGCAGCCACACGCGAGTAGACCTTCACAAACTGCTTGCACTTCATCTTGAAGTCGGCCTTGCCGTTCTCGGCAAACTCCATCTCCTCGTTAAACCGCTGGGCGCAAGCGTCGGTGATGGGTGCCCATGCTTCGGCTTCCGCGCCCTTCACAAAGAGGTCGGAGAATGCCACCACTTCCTCCCACGCGAACACGCCCACGCTGAGCAACGTGGTCTTCAGCTCGTGCAGCACGTTCACGTCGGTAGCTCCGCTAAGCGTGGTGGCTGTGTAGAACGGCTTGAAGGCTGCCTGCATGTCGTCGGTGGTGTTGTAGAAGTCGAGCACAAAGAGGTCCTTGCTCTCCTTGCCCAAGTCGTGAGCCGAGCGGTTTAGGCGCGAGAGGGCTTGCACGGCAAGCACGCCGTCAAGAGGCTTGTCGATGTACATGGCGCAGAGCTTGGGCTGGTCGAAGCCCGTGAGATACTTGTTTGCCACCACAAGGATGCGATTGTCGGCGTCGTCAAAACGGTCGGCTGTGTCCTTGTCGGGAAAATGGTTCATCCCTGCCTCGGTGTATTTCTGGCCGCCCAGCTCCTTCTCGCCTGAAAAGGCTATCAAGGCATTGTAGGGCAATCGGTTGCGGCTGATGATGTCGCAGATGGCTTGATAGTAGAGTATGGCACACTCTATGTCCTTGCACACCACCATTGCCTTGCCCTTGCCAGCAAGCTTGTGCGCACGATAGACATTGGCGTCGAAATGGTCGATCATTATCTCTGCCTTCGCCTTGATGGTCTGCGGATTGCGCTCCACGCTCTGGCGTATCTTCTTCTGTGCCTTCTCGTTGTTGTAGATCGGATTCTCCTCCACGCTCTTCACCACCTCGTAGTAGCCCTGATAGGTGGTGTAGTTGCTTAGCACGTCGAGGATAAAACGCTCCTCAATGGCTTGCTTCATGCTGTAGAGGTGGAAGGGATAGAACTTGCCCTGCTCGCCCCTCACGCCCTGCACGTCCTCCCATCCGAATCGCTCTAAGGTTTCGCGCTTTGGCGTGGCTGTGAAGGCGAAGTAGGAGCAGTTGGTGCTCATCTTGCGCTCCTTCATCATCTTCTCTATCAGCTCGTCGGTGTCGGCTCCGTCCTGGTCGGCGTCCTTCTGCATGGTGGCGTTCATCTTGTCGCTTGCAATGCCCGACTGCGACGAGTGTGCCTCGTCTATGATGATGGCAAAGTTGCGGTCGCTCACGTCGCTTATCGCGTCGCAGATGTAGGGAAACTTCTGTATGGTGGTGATGATGATGCGCTTGCCGCCCACGATGGCGTCCTTCAAGCCGGTAGACGAGTCGGCATGTGCCACGATGTTGTCGGAATGTCCGAACGCCTTGATGTTGTCGGTTATCTGCTGGTCCAGCAGTCGGCGGTCGGTAACGACGATGGCAGAATCGAAGAGTTTCTTGTCAAGCCCCACGGCACGTTTTGCCGACATGGTCTGCGGACACGCGTCTATTATCTGGTAGGCGAGCCATGTGAGCGAGTTCGACTTGCCCGAACCTGCCGAGTGCTGAATGAGATAGCGTTCGCCCACTCCCTTTTCGGCTACGTCGGCAAGCAGCCGCGTCACCACGTCGAGCTGGTGGAATCGGGGGAAGATGAGCTTCTTGGCGTTCTTCATGATGTGAGGCACAGCCACCTGCTTTCCCTTCTTCTTCTCCGAGTCTTTCTCGCCATAGTCGAAGCACACATATTTGTCTATGATGTTTGCCAAGGTGTCCTTCTGCAACACCCGTTCCCAGAGATAGGAGGTCTTGTAGCCGTTGGGGTTGACGGGGTTGCCCGCTCCCTGACCGTTGGGCAGTCCTTGGTTGAAGGGCATGAAGTAGGTGTTCTTTCCTGCCAGCTTGGTGGTGAAGAACAGCTCGTTCTTATCGCCCGTGAAGTGGGCAAGGCAGCGTCCGTAGCTGAGGAGGCGGTCCTTGGGGTTGCGGTCTTCCATGTATTGCTTCTGTCCGTTGTAGCGTGCCGTCTGCCCCGTCCACGGATTCTTCCATTCGAAGGTGAAGAGCGGCAGTCCGTTCACATACAGCACCATGTCAATCTCGTCGCCCGGCGTCAGCTTCGAGTAGGTCTGCTGGCGTGTCACCGAGAACTGGTTTTGCGCGTAATGCTCCCAACTCGTCTGTGCGTCGGCTGGCGATGGCTTGGCATACCACAGTTTCAACTTGATGTTGCTCACCTCTATGCCCTCGCGCAGCACCTTAATGATGCCGAAGGTCTCTATATCCTTGCTTATACGCTCGCACACGGCTTGCTCCACAGGCTTTCTGTCCCTGTATTTGTCGAGCTGCTCCTGCTGCGTGGCGTGCAGAAACGACATTAGGCGGCGCGTGTCTATAGCCCAGTCCTCGCCCGTCTTATACTTGAAGTCGCTCGGCACGCCCCAGTAATACTGCTCCTCCGTGGGCTGCTGCTTGTCCACATCAGCCTTCGTGATGCCCCGTGCCTCGCGCTCCTCTATCGTGGAGCCGACAAGGGCTTTCTCTATCAAGGCCTCAAGAGCCTCTTCCTTTATGTCTGATGTACTCATGATACTCTAACTTTTCCTGTTACTACTTCGTTGATGATTATCTGCTTGCGCTCCTTAAGGAGGGTGATTTGACGCTGACAGTTGGAGATGGCGGTATCGAAACGCTGCATCTTGCTGTCGAGATAGGCGGCTATTTGTTGCTGCTCTGACATTTCTGTTAATGGTACTTTCATTTTGCCAATAATTGTCTTTGTTAACTGATTTATGGTAGAAGTAGAAAAAAGCCCCTTATAACTCCCTATTGCTGTTTGAAGCAAGAAAAAAGCGTATCTATTGTCAATATTAGGGGTATATCTCATCATAAAAGCGCCGAAAGTCGCATTAATATTTTCTTCTACGATAGCACATTTACCAACAAGGTCCGCACTTCCATTACGTGAACATATAATAATATCCCCCCTTTGTACCATCAAGCTTTGAGGAGCAATCTCAACAAATACATTATCATCAAATATTAATTTTGAATATTGTATATTAGAGGAACGTATAACCAATACACCATCCTCAACTATTTCATTGGGTGAATATGTTAAGCCATTGTCAAAAGTACCTGTATATTTCAATGGCTTTACCTCCCAATGCTTCGGAATTCTCCCTATCCACTCCACGCCACTCTCCTTCATCTCCACGTTTTCGTCAAGCCCTTTAGTCACAGCATTTTGGATGATAATCTGCTTACGTTCGTTCAGCAGGTCTATCATCTTTTGCTGCATAGCTATGGCTTTGTCGATTTCAGATGTGGCGGTGTCGAGGTAGCTTGAGATTGTTTTTTGTTCTTCTAAAGAAGGCATAGCAACCTTTATCATTTTCATTTCATTGTATCGGGTTGTCCATAAGTCAGCCACGATACCTCTACCATTTCTGTAGTTTTCTTCTATAAAACCATACGACTTTAACAGATAATTGCAGAATGGCCCAAATATAGTTTTTCTTGGTTGCAAAACTAAATTTATTAATGAAACAGAACCGTCCAGCTCAGACACACCACTCGACCCCTTTCTGTCAGAGCGACTATTAATAACAAAGTCTCCTTCTTTTACTAATTTTCTATTATCTCCATCATTAGTTTTTGCAACATTTTCTAACTGAGGGAAAATTCCTTGTTTTGTAACAGATAGTGGGGCATAATCTTGATCAGAGACTTTTTCTTTTCTTTCGGAAAAGAAACTTCCAAGCCTCTTTACTTCCCAGTGGCTCGGAATCTCCCCCAGCCACTTCACCCCACTCTCCTTATATTCGCTATATCTTTCCATCATCCTATTCCTCCTTACCTAATAGTTGACGAATAAAGCCATCGTTCTCCTTGTCGAGCGCAAGGATGTCAGCCTCGTTCTCGGCAAGCGAGCGCAGGGGCACAGGCTTATAGAAATACTTGGTGAACGAAATCTCGCAACCTATTTTCGTTGGCTGTAGGTTTATCCAAGCGTCCTTGACGTACGGGCGCACCTCGCGTAGGAAGTATTCGTAAATATCCTCCTTTACAGGTATCTTCTCCGTGTCGCGCAAGTCGCTGTCACTCTCATATTCCGTATAGATTTTGCTACCGTCCGCAGCCTTCCAGAAGCCGTAGTCGTCCAGACGCTCCTCGCTCACGCCATACTGCTCCATGAGCGCGGCAATGTCCTTGCCATTGAGCTTGTGCTGCTTCTTCACCACGGGAGCCGCAAGAGGGTCCACCGTGCTCATGGCGCGCGCAATGGTCTTGAGGTCGGTGGCAGAAGCCTTTTCGGGCAGCAGGGTCTCGGCTGCCTTTATCTGTCCGAAGAACTTGTTGTAGTCCATAAACTCCTCCGTGCCCACTATCTTCATCAGCTGATGGGCAAGCTCCACCAAAGCTCGGCGCTCCTGCCACTTCTTGGCAGAGGTGAGGCTGTTGAGCTGCTTGTCGGTCTTCTTTATCTCCTGCTCCTGAAGGTAGCTCTTGATGGCGGTTATCTCGTCGTCGATGCCCGTGAACAAGCGTTCGCCGTATGTCTGATAGAGCCATTCGGACAGCTCCCTGTCTGTCTTGTCATAAAGCATCTCGTCAATCTTCAGCTGCGAGAACTTGCTGCGCAGACGCAACGGACGCTCAATGGTGACATTGAAGAAGCGGAAGTCGTCGCCGTCGAAAATCTTCGACTCCACGGGGTTGTCCTCCGTTGCCTCCTTGTCCACGAACGCCATGTAAGCGTCGAGAATCTGCTGGCGGTGAAGGTCGGTGATGGTGCAGTTGCGCGAGCCCTGGTTCTTGCGCAGCTTCTCGTAACACTCCGAGGCGTTGATCAGTTGCACCTTGCCACGGCGCTCAGCCAGCTTCTTGTTAGTGAAAATCCACACATAGGTGGTAATGCCCGTGTTGTAGAAGATGTTGTTGGGCAACTGCACTATAGCGTCCACCAAGTCGTTCTCTATCAGATAGCGGCGTATGTTGCTCTCGCCGCTGCCAGCGTCGCCCGTGAAGAGCGAGCTGCCGTTGTGGATGGAGGCAATGCGGCTGCCCACGGGCTGCATGTCGAGTGGCTTCATCTTGTCAATCTCCTCAAGCACAAAGAGCAGCTGTCCGTCGGAGGTGCGTGGGGTGCAGTCGAGCACTTCCGCTTCACCAGCAAAGTTGGTGAGCTTCAGCTCGAAGCGCGAGTCGAGCAGCTGCTTCTCATGATAGATTTTCTCCTTGTCGGTCTTCCACGACTTGCCGTAGGGAGGGTTGGTGAGCATATAGCCGAAGCTGGTGTGCGAAAAGTGGTTCTCCGTGATGGTGTTGCCAAGGTGGATGCCGCTGGGGTCGACACCTTTTATTATCAGGTCCGACTTGCAGATGGCGTAGGTCTCGGGGTTTATCTCGGTGCCGGAGAGCTGTATGGCAGAGGGGCGTATGCCTATACTCTGCAAATATTCATAGCCCTCGGTGAGCATGCCGCCCGAACCACAGGCGGGGTCGTAGAGCGTGACAATCTTGGGCAGCTGGTCGCGTATGGGTTCAAAGATAAGGTGGGCCAAGAGCGAGATGGCGTCGCGCGGCGTGAAGTGCTCGCCCGCCTCCTCGTTGTTCTCCTCGTTGAATCGGCGCAACAGTTCCTCAAACACCGTGCCCATGCCCACATTGTCGAGCGGAGGCAGAGGCAGTCCGTCGGGGTCAGTCTGTTGCTTGTCGGTGAGGTTGATGCGACGGTCGGTGATGCGCTCAATGATGGCAAGGAGGCGGTCGTTGTCGGCAAGCTTGCGTGCCTTGTTGAAGTATTCGAAGTTCTTCAGCACGTCGCACACATTCTCGCTGTAGCCGTTGAGATACTCCACAAAGTTGTCGTAGAGCAGGTCGTTATCGTCGGGAGCCTGACTCTTGAGGCGGTTGAGAGTCCACTTGGAGGTGTTATAATACGAAAGTCCCGTAATGTCGCACAACACGCCCTCGTCGGGGTCTTCGCCCGGCTCCAGCTCCGCCAGCTCCTCTTCCACTTCGTCCTTCGTAGGTTCGAGCAAGGCATCAAGACGGCGCAACACCACCATAGGCAGTATTACGTCACGATACTGGCCACGCAGAAACACATCGCGCAAAACGTCGTCGGCAATGTTCCAGATAAGCGATACTATTTGGTTGTTGTTTTTGGGTATTAGATTTTGAACTTTCAAAATTACCCCCCCCGATTGGGTTTCCTGTAAAATTATTATTTAGCATAATTGAGTTCTGATTGTTTGAAGATTTATGCCTTTGAGCAAAGTAACCAATCGCAAAGTTACAAATTATTTTCCACACACCCCTCTTTTTCCTCCCCCTATTTCCACCACCCATCCCCCACTCCGGCAATCACCCTCGCCAGCTCGTTCATCACGAGGCACACCTCGCGGTTGACGGCAAGGTCGGGGCAGTATTCGTAGTTCCAGGGCGAAATCTGCACGAGTCGGTTCTCGGCACAGGCATAGAAGCTCTTGCCACTGGGCTTGTAGCGGTCGCCGAAGCCATTGTCACACACCTCAATAACGGGCAGCTGCTCCATAAGCAACAGGCGCCCTATCTCACGCTCCTTAGGACTCACAAACGCCGACACGATGACGGCACCTTCACGCGCGGCACGCAGCACAGCGTCACGCTGGCGCTCAAAGAAAGGAGCGTCAGAACGATGGCAGACAAGAGGCAGCTTGCGCTCCGCAGACAGCAGGGCGCTGCAGCCGACATAAGAAAGGAGAGGCTTGGGAGAAGAAGCCGAGGAAGAAGCCGAGGAAGAGGCTGTGGGAGAGGCCGAGGGAGAGGCTGAGGGAGAGGCCGTGGGAGAGACCGAGGGAGAGGCTGAGACAATAGCCTGCTGCATGGGGATACGCGGCAGGAGAGAACGGAGGATATGTTCGAGGCGGTCGGGGTTATGGGCATAGAAGCGGTCGGCGCGGAGGCCCCGGCGGATGGTGTCCAGCGTCCAGCCGCGTGCCGTGCACGAGCGATGGACGAGGAAGCGGTCACGCAGCGTTCCCTTGATAAGGGCGCGGCGTGCCTGCTCACGGATGTAGCGCAGCTTCGTCTGCACCTGCTCCGGCGTGACAGCCTCCATGTCGTTATAGCCACGGACAAAGAGCGAAGGGCCACGGAAGGAGCACGTGTGGTCCCGGTCGTACCAATCGCGCGATGCATCGCGGTCGCTCTTGTTGGGGTCTTTCTTCATGTCCCGCCATTTGATATCCAGCGTGTCCCAATAATCGTGCGTACAGGCGATCATAAAGCCATTGACCATACGCCCCAGATGCTTTCTGTTGCCGGGCAGCAGTCGCAGCAATCCGTGGAAGTGGTCGGGCATGGCTTCGGCGGCCATTATCTCCACCTGCGGATGAAAACGGGGGACGGACTGCCAGACCGCCATCACCTTACGGCCCAGCTCCGTGTATTCGCAAGCGGGAGCGTCAGGAGCGTCGTCGGGAGCGTCAGGACGTCCCGTTATGAAGCTGAGGATGGGAGCATAATTGCGGGTGTTGAGAGTGATGAAGAAATAACCCTCGTAGTAGTTTGTGGTGGCGTTACGCTTCAGGGCGGCAGGCAGAGCAGCGTCCTTCTGAGCTATCTTCGCCAGTTGTTCGGGAGTAAGAGGCATGTTGCGTAGTTTTTTATGGGCAAAGATACTAAAAATCTTGTCAAATTGTCATCTTGTCATCTTGTCATTTTCATTTCCGTAAGTCGGTCATTTGGCTCTATAGAATAATATATATTTTATATATTATACTATAGGAGTCTGACAAGCCTTTCCTTTTCTTCATTTTGACCAAATGACCAAATGACCAAATGACAATCTTGAATTGTGAGTTTTGAATTGTGCTTGCGCAGCGCCACTTTTCACGTCACAGGGGACAACTTTGCACGCCTCGGAGGACAACTATTGCATCTGACGGGCAAAAGCCGTAACTTTGCGGCATAACCAGAATGTCTAACCAATAAACACACACAGAAACACATGATTCAGTACGCAATTTACCAAAGCAAGGCGAACAACTACACCAAGGGCAAGTTCTACGCCCGCGCCATCCACACCGACATCGTCGACCTCGAAGGCATCGCCGAACACATGTGCCGACACAACTGCTCCTACTCGAAGGGCCAGATCATCGGTCTGCTGGACGACATGGTGGGATGCATCCGAGAGATCTGTCTCGACGGCAACGCCGTGAAGCTCCCCGACTTCGCCATCTTCAAGCCCGGCATCCGCACCAAGGGAGCCAAGACCGCAAAGGAATTCACCGCCACCGAGAACGTCCTGCGAACCTACATCAAGATTATCCCAACGGGAGCGATGCACCTGAAGAACGGCTACAGCTACGCTGGCGACGTGAAGTTCAAGCGAGTGAAGCTGTACGACAAGGACAAGGCACACAACACGAACACAGAGAACAACGTATAAACCCATAAAAACACACACAACACTATGGCAATAGAATACAAAATCTACAAGAGCAACATCAACAACGGCACCAAGGGCAAGTTCTACGGACGCGTCACCTACAACGAGATGTACGACCTCCCGAAGCTGGCAGCCCACATGGCATCACACAACACCTCGTTCTCACGCGGCCAGATCCTCGCCATCCTCACGGACATCGTCAAGTGCATACGCGAGCTGCTGATAGACAGCAAGAAGGTGAGGCTGGACAACCTCGGCATCTTCCATGTCTCCATCCGCTCGAAGGGAGCGAAGACCTTTGAGGAATTCGTCGCTGCGGATAACATCCTCGGACTGCACTTCCGCTGCCTCGGCGTAGGCGAGTCGTCACGCGACAACTTCCAGCGTCAGGCACGCATAAGAGAGAAAAGCCAGCACAAGTGGGGAGTGGAGAAGAAGACTGGCGGACAAGAGATTTCTAAGCCTTAAACTGATCTGACAACCATGAAAAACACTTTACCATGAAAAAGGAAACAAGAGAGAACCTTCAGGTGGGCTCGGCGCTCGGAATGCTGGCGCTCGGAATGGCGCTTACGGTGGCTGGCTTCATCGTATCGCCGCTGGGCGAGATTCACGAAAGCGTGCTGGGACTGTTCGCCGAATGCCTGATTTACGCAGGAAGCATCTTCGGAGTGGCAATCTACGCCCACAACAAGTACGCCGAGATAAAGACGTACGTGGAGGAAAGAATGCCTGCTTCGCAGAATTAGGAAGTTTGAGTTTTGAGTTTTGAGTTTTTGAATTGTACGCTTTGCGCATTTTGAAGGCGAAGCCGAGAATAATTCAAAATTCCTAATTCAAAACTCAAAATTTTTTTGTACCTTCGCCGACTAAAAAACATAACAGCATACTTTTATGGAATACATGTCACAGGAGGGCTACGACAAGATAGTGGCCGAGCTTCGCCAGTTGGAATTAGAGGAACTGCCGCAGGTGCGCGACGCCATAGCGGAGGCACGCGACAAGGGCGACCTGAGCGAGAACTTCGAGTATCATGCCGCCAAGCGCGAGCAGGGACGCATCATGGGTCGCATACGCTTCATGCACAAGGTGCTGGAGAACGCACGCGTCATCGACAAGAGCCGGCTCAACACGGACAGCGTGGGGCTGCTCAGCAAGGTGGAGATAACGAACACGGCCAACAACCGCCGCATGCAGTATACCATCGTCAGCCCGCACGAGGCAAACCTCGCCGAAGGCAAGCTCTCCATCAAGTCGCCCATCGCCCACGCCATGCTAAACAAGAAGGCTGGCGACACGGTGGAGGTGACGGTACCGGCAGGAAAGCTAAGCCTGAGAATCGAGAGCGTCTCGCTGTAAAGAGAACAAAAAAAAACAAAATCAGAGAAGAATATGAAGAATGCAGCTATAATTGTGAGCGGGGGAATGGACAGCATCACCCTGCTCTATGAACACAAGGACGAGATAGCCGTGGGCATTTCCTTCGACTATGGCAGCAACCACAACGCACGCGAGATACCCTTCGCCAAGATGCATTGCGAACGGCTGGGCATCAAGCACATCACCATCCCCCTGGACTTCATGCACCAGTACTTCAAGTCGAGCCTCCTCACCGGAGCCGACACCATACCCGAAGGGCACTACGAGGACGAGAACATGAAGTCAACCGTCGTGCCCTTCCGTAACGGCATAATGCTCGCCATCGCCGTGGGCATCGCCGAGAGCAACGGACTGACCGAGGTGTTCATAGCCAACCACGGAGGCGACCACGCCATCTATCCCGACTGCCGTCAGGACTTCATCACAGCCATCGACGCGGCGGCTAAGGCGGGCACATACGTCGGCGTCAGGATTGTGGCACCCTACACCTCCATCACCAAGGCAGACATCGCACGCATCGGAAAGCGCCTCGGCATCGACTATGCCGAAACATGGAGCTGCTACAAGGGCGGCGAGAAGCATTGCGGAAAGTGCGGCACCTGCGTGGAGCGAAAAGAGGCACTCGCCGAAGCAGGCATAGAAGACACCACTATTTACGAAACAAAATAGCAGAAAAATGTTGAAATAAGATTTATTTTTAGTAAATTTGCGGTCGAAACAGAGAAATCGTTACAGACACGAAGAATAAGAAAGAATCTTATTTCAACATTATATAAATATTTGAAAAAATGAAAATCGAAGATTTCAACTTTGCCGGCAAAAAGGCAATCGTACGTGTAGACTTCAACGTACCATTGGACGAGAACGGAAACGTTACTGACGACACCCGTATCCGCGGTGCCCTCCCCACACTCAAGAAGGTGCTCGCTGACGGTGGCGCCCTCATCATGATGAGCCACATGGGCAAGCCCAAGGGCAAGGTGAACGAGAAGCTCTCTCTGAGCCAGATCGTCCCCAACGTATCAAAGGCCCTCGGCGTAGAGGTGAAGTTCGCCAAGGATTGCGGCAACGCTTCTGAGGAGGCTGCTGCCCTCAAGCCGGGCGAGGCACTTCTTCTGGAGAACCTCCGCTTCTATCCTGAGGAGGAAGGCAAGCCGGTAGGCGTAGAGAAGGGCACACCTGAGTTTGACGCTGCAAAGAAGGAAATGAAGGGCCGCCAGCAGGAGTTTGCCAAGAAGCTCGCTTCTTACGCTGACTGCTACGTAATGGACGCATTCGGAACAGCTCACCGCAAGCACGCTTCTACAGCCGTTATCGACGAGTACTTCGACAAGGACCACAAGATGCTGGGCTACCTCATGGAGAAGGAGGTAAAAGCCGTTGACGCAGTTCTCGGCAACATCAAACGCCCGTTCACAGCCATCATGGGCGGCTCGAAGGTTTCTACAAAGATCGGCATCATCGAGAACCTCCTCACAAAGGTGGACAACCTCATCCTCTGCGGCGGCATGACATACACATTCGCCAAGGCTCAGGGCGGCAAGATCGGCCTCTCTATCTGCGAGGACGACAAGCTGGACGTAGCTCTCGACGTTATCAAGAAGGCCAAGGAGAACGGCGTGAACCTCGTTCTCGGTACTGACTCGGTTTGCGGCGACGCTTTCAAGAACGACTGCAACACTCAGATCTGCCCGTCTAACGACATTCCCGAGGGTTGGGAAGGCATGGACGCAGGTCCTCAGACACGCGAGCTCTTCGCCAACGCCATCAAGGGCGCAAAGACCATCCTCTGGAACGGTCCTGCTGGCGTATTCGAGTTCGACAACTTCGCAGGTGGCTCAAAGGCTATCGCTGAGGCTATCGCTGAGGCTACAAAGAACGGCGCATTCTCACTCATCGGTGGTGGCGACTCTGTAGCTTGCATCAACAAGTTCGGCTTGGCTGACCAGGTTTCGTACATCTCAACTGGTGGTGGCGCTCTCCTCGAGGCTATCGAGGGCAAGGTGCTCCCGGGCGTTGCAGCTATCGAGGCTTAATCTTCGCTGACACGGCGTGCTGACTTTTCAGCACAACCAAATAACAAAAGCAAATCCTTATATATATAATGTATAGGGGTTTGCTTTTTTCGTTTGCTCTGATATATTAGGCAGGATATAAAAAAAGTTAAATATTGGGTTAACTATTAATGTTGGTATGTTGTTTCAATAAAAAAGTTGTACCTTTGCATCCGCAATTTTGCAAAGTATTTTATTAATTTATCACAAACAATGAATCGATACGAAACCGTTTTCATTTTGACTCCCGTTTTGTCTGATGAACAGATGAAGGAAGCGGTCGCTAAGTTCAAGAAGCTCCTCACCGACAACGGTGCTGAGATTGTGAACGAAGAGACATGGGGACTCAAGAAGATGGCTTATGCTATCCAGAAGAAGTCTACAGGATTCTATTGCCTGTTGGAGTTCCAGGCTGAGCCCACAATTGTAAAGACACTCGAGACCGGCTATCGCCGTGACGAGAAGGTCATCCGTCACATGACAGTTAAGCTCGACAAGTATGCTGCACAGTATGCTGAGAAGAGACGTAACAAATTCGCTAAAAAAGAGGAGGCTTAAAACATGGCAGCAGTAGAATCAGAAATTCGCTATTTGACTCCACCTTCAGTGGACACACGCAAGAAGAAGTATTGCCGTTTCAAGAAGAGCGGTATCAAGTATATCGACTACAAGGATCCTGAGTTCCTCAAGAAGTTCTTGAACGAGCAGGGCAAGATCCTTCCCCGTCGTATCACAGGAACATCTTTGAAGTATCAGCGTCGCGTGGCACAGGCTGTTAAGCGTGCTCGCCAGATTGCTTTGCTTCCTTACGTAACTGACTTGATGAAATAATTATTAAGGAGGAATAAGCAATGGAAATCATACTTAAAGAAGATATCATAGGACTGGGTTACAAGAACGACATCGTTAATGTAAAGAGTGGTTACGGACGTAACTACCTCATCCCCCAGGGTAAGGGTGTAATCGCATCTGAATCAGCAAAGAAGGTTCTCGCTGAGAACCTCAAGCAGCAGGCTCACAAGCTCGCAGCCATCAAGGCTGAGGCTGAGAAGAAGGCTGAGGCTCTTAACGGCGTAGAGCTGGTTATCGAGTCTAAGGTAAGCGCTACTGGCGTTACTTACGGTTCGGTTAACGCTAACGTTGTAGCTGACGAGCTTCAGAAGAAGGGCTTCGAGATTGACCGCAAGATCATCACTATGCACGACATCAAGACCGTAGGTGAGTTTGAGGCTACCATCCACTTCCACAAGGAGGTTGAGGTGAAGCTCCCCATCAAGGTTGTTGCTGAGAACGCTAAGGTAGAGGCTCCCGCTGAGGAGGCTCCCAAGGCTGAGGAGACAGAGGCAACTGCAGAGTAATAAGCAGATATTCTCACAATATAAAGAAAAGTCGGACGGCGAAAGCTATCCGACTTTTTTTTGATTATGGGAGTAATTACGCCTACATACAACGCAATAAGCAGCTCAGAATTGCCTTAATGCAGAGAGCAGCGCATTGTTGGCTGATTTTGAGCCTATGGTTATTCTCAGGTAGCCTTTCTGGAAGAGACCGTCGGCGGGACGGCAGACCACGACGCCACGACTGAATAGACCTTCGTAGACGGCGGGAGCGTTGCGGAAGCGGACGAGGAGGAAGTTGGAGAAGGACGGAAGCACCTGTTCGCAGAACGGCAGCTGCGCCAAGGCATGAGCCATGCGGGTGCGCTCAGCTACGACATTGCCCACCAAGCGGTCCATCTCGAAAGCGTCGGAGAAGACGCCACACATCTTCGACTCGATGACGGGAGACAGGGCGTAAGACCCTCCTACAGCAAGCATGAGACGCACGATGTCCGAGGAGGCATAAAGCATTCCCACGTTCAGCGCATTAACACCCCACACAGAATCCATCTGCTCTATGACCACAAGATTGGGGAAGCGCTGCAGAACCGTACACCATGAAGGACTCTTCGAGAAGCGCAGATACGTCTCGTCCACCACCACAAGACCGTCGAACACCTCCAGCAAGGAAGCGATGGCGTTGACATCCAGGAGATTGCCAGTAGGGTCATTGGGCGAGCAAAGCCAGACGAGCTTCGTATGATTGTCGCAAGCGCCAAGCACCTCGTCAACGGACAGGGCGAAGCCTTCACCCAATTCTGCCTCACGATATTCCACGTCATTAAGCTGTGCCATCCTACGATAGACGCCACGCGTGGGACCTGCAGCCACCACATTGTCCTCTCCGGGAACGCAGAAGCAACGAAAGCACAAGTCCACCACGCCCGCAAAGCCGTTGCAGGCAAAGATATTGCTGACGTCCTTCCGCTTCAAGGCAGAGAGCGCCCGACGCAGGGAAAGCGCCTGACAATCAACGGCATGATTGAACGGAAGGTCGTAAGGATTGGCGTTCGTGTCAAGGCGCAAGGCATCCGCCTTCGGCAAAAGTGTCTCGTCAACCGGCGGGACGTGCAGAAAGGCGCGAAGATTGGGGCGTACAAGTTGTTCAATGTTCAGCATCTTAAAAAATATTTATCGGACATGCAAGTTAGGTTATTCACACAAAATTAAGTTATTTATAGGAAATATGCAAGATTTGCAGTAATTTTGTAGCCACATTCAAAAAAAACGATAAGCCAAAAGATGAAACTCCTACAATTAACATTCATCATACTCCTCATCCTCTCATGCTCGGAGAAGAAGCAAGCCGAATACACGCCGTGGGGCGAACTGATAACCGACTCCATCACGCCACAGGCAGCAGGGACGTACACCATTCAGGACATCATCGGAAACGGCGAGATGATTATGCTGACCATGAGTGGTCCGGAATCTTACTACGACTATCACGGACGCGGAATGGGAACGCAGTACAGGCTGTGCGAACGTCTGGCAGAGAAGCTCGGAGTGTCGCTGAGAGTGGACGTATGCAAGACGAAGGAGGAAATGTTAAGCCGTCTGAAGAACGGCGACGGAGACATCATCGCCTACCAGATAGAGAAGAAGCAGGAAGGCACCGTGCCGTGCGGATACGGAACAGACTCGACGGCGTGGGCGGTCAGCAGCGACAACAAGGAACTGGCAGACACGATAAACGGATGGTACTCCCCCAGCCTACTGGCGGAGGTGAAGCGCGAGGAAAGGACGCAGCTATCCGTGGCAAGCGTCCACCGACACGTCTATGCCCCGATGCTCAACTCCAGTCGCGGAGAAATATCGCAATACGACCACCTCTTCCAGCGCTACGCTCCCATAGCAAGATGGGACTGGCGACTGATGGCAGCACAATGCTATCAGGAGTCGTGCTTCGACCCCAAGGCTTACTCATGGGCTGGCGCAAGAGGACTGATGCAGATAATGCCCGCAACGGCAGCTCACCTCGGACTGGCAGAGGACAAGATGTACGACCCGGAGGAAAACATCTATGCCGCAGCACGTTACATAGCCGAACTGAGCAAGCATTTCCAGGACGTACGCAACCCCTCAGAACGTCAGTTCTTCGTCCTCGCAAGCTATAACGGCGGCTACTTCCACATTCGCGACGCCATGCGACTGGCGGAGAAATACGGCAAGGACAAGCATCTCTGGGACGACGTGGCGCCCTTCATCCTCAACCTCCAGACACCACAATACTATAACGACCCCGTGGTGAAGTACGGATATATGAGAGGCACGGAAACCGTGGGCTACGTGGCTCGCATCCGAGACAGATGGAGGCAGTATCGAGGCGTGGCAAGAGGCGGCAGCAGCTCTGCGTTCAGCTTCCCTGCGCCCGGAACAGACGCGCCACACAAAGCCACAAAGAAGCATAGGTTCAAGCTATAAGGGTTAACGTATGTTAAGTTATGTTTAATACATAGAGAAAGTCACATATAAATAAAAGAGGTGTAGAGAAAAATGTTTAACTTTGCAACTCGATTATTAATTCACATAAAGTCTAACTTTATTAATTTCATTTTTATTAATTCATTTTTATGTCAGATTTAAAGAACGTACAGCCATTGGCAGACTTCAATTGGGACGAGTTTGAAAACGGCAGTAGCTCAAACGTAAGCAAGCAGGAGCTCGAGCAGGCTTACGACGAAACACTCAACAAGGTATCAGAGCACCAGGTGGTAGAGGGTACCGTAATTTCTGTAGACAAGAAGGAAGTAATCGTTAACATCGGTTACAAGAGCGACGGTATCATCCCCGCTTCTGAGTTCCGTTACAACCCTGAGCTCAAGGTAGGCGACAAGGTAGAGGTTTACGTTGAGAACCAGGAGGACAAGAAGGGTCAGCTCGTACTCTCTCACAAGAAGGCACGTCTCAGCAAGAGCTGGGAGCGCGTTAACGCAGCCCTTGAGAACGAGGAGATCATCCAGGGTTACATCAAGTGCCGCACTAAGGGTGGCATGATTGTTGACGTATTCGGCATTGAGGCATTCCTCCCGGGAAGCCAGATCGACGTTCATCCTATACGCGACTACGACGTATTCGTCGGCAAGACAATGGAGTTCAAGGTTGTGAAGATCAACCAGGAGTTCCGCAACGTAGTAGTTTCACACAAGGCTCTTATCGAGGCTGAGCTCGAGGCTCAGAAGAAGGAGATCATCAGCAAGCTCGAGAAGGGTCAGATTCTTGAGGGTACCGTTAAGAACATCACATCATACGGTGTATTCGTTGACCTCGGTGGTGTTGACGGACTCATCCACATCACAGACCTCTCTTGGGGCCGCGTAAGCGATCCGCACGAGGTTGTAGCACTCGACCAGAAGATCAACGTCGTAATTCTCGACTTCGATGACGAGAAGAAGCGCATCGCTCTCGGTCTGAAGCAGCTCACACCGCATCCTTGGGACGCTCTCGACGAGAACCTCAAGGTAGGCGACCACGTTAAGGGTAAGGTAGTCGTTATCGCTGATTACGGCGCATTCGTAGAGATTGCTCCGGGCGTAGAGGGTCTGATCCACGTTTCAGAGATGAGCTGGAGCCAGCACCTCCGTTCAGCACAGGAGTTCCTCCACGTAGGCGACGAGGTAGAGGCAGTTATCCTCACACTCGACCGTGCAGAGCGCAAGATGTCTCTCGGCATCAAGCAGCTTAAGGAAGATCCGTGGGAGGCTATCGAGGTTAAGTACCCGGTAGGCAGCAAGCACACAGCAAAGGTTCGCAACTTCACCAACTTCGGCATCTTCGTAGAGCTTGAGGAAGGCGTAGACGGCCTCATCCACATCTCTGACCTCTCTTGGACAAAGAAGGTAAAGCATCCTTCAGAGTTCACACAGGTAGGCGCAAGCATCGACGTTGTTGTCCTCGAAATCGACAAGGAGAACCGTCGTCTCAGCCTCGGTCACAAGCAGCTCGAGGAGAATCCTTGGGACAAGTACGAGGAGCTCTACACTCCGGGTTCTGTTCACACAGGTAAAATCACCGAGATGATGGACAAGGGCGCTGTCATCACTCTCAACGAGGGTGGCGAGGGCTTCGCAACACCGAAGCACCTTGTTAAGGAAGACGGCACACAGGCTCAGCTCGGCGAGGAGCTCGAGTTCAAGGTAATCGAGTTCGTTAAGGAGACAAAGCGCATCATCCTCTCACACAGCCGCACATTCGAGGCTGGCAAGGACGATGTTAAGCCGGTTCGCAAGCACACAGCCAAGAAGGAGTCAGCTCCTGCAATCAACAACGTAGCAGCAAGCACCACACTCGGTGACATCGACGCTCTCGCTGAATTGAAGGCTAAGATGGAGAAGGGCGAGTAATCACAACCCCTGATCACAGCTAAATAAAATAAAAGGCAATCTTGGAACAAACATCCGGGATTGCCTTTTTTGTTTTATGTTAACATGAGTTAATCGTAAGAATTATTACATCCAAATCCGTTAGTTTCGGATAATTATTATTACCTTTGTAGCATAATTATTGAATAACAATAAAAACACATAAGCGTTTCGTTCCTGAAACGTTATTTTTTCACTATATATTTTTTTAATCTTCATGTATAGCATAGACGAATTATCAGCTAAAAATATTGCTGAGTTGCAAGACATTGCTCGCGAAGCAGGCATTGATTTCAATGACGAAACCGGTGCCCAAGACCTGATATATGCAATTCTTGACAAGCAGGCAGATATAGAAGGAAGCAAGAATCCTCTTGGTCCTAAACGTCGTCGAACAAGAATAGTTAAGAAAGACACAGACCGCGTATATACAGTCAACGGCAAGGAAGGCGAAAACTTTGACTTAAAGAAAAACAGGACTAACGAAGAGGACGCCCCCCAGACCACATTGTTCAAGGAAAACACAGACACGACCGACAACACAAACGAACTTTCGCTTGAAGAACAGTTGATGGCAATTCCGAAGCATAGAGGAAGAAAGTCGAAAAGAGAACTTGAACTGCTTTCTGCAATAGAGGAGTCGAGAAGGCTGAAAGAAAACACGCCTGAAGCAACAGAAGACACAACAATTGCAAACGAAATGGACAGCACAAACACAGACGAGGCTGAAGAACAGACAACAGCACCCGCAGAAACACCAGCAGACTTCATCCCTGAAGCCAACATGCACGCAGCAAACGCAGAGAATGACGAACAGCATGAGCAGCTCCTTGCGCAGCTTCAGGCAAAGATAAACGCACACAACGAAAACGCGGAAGACCAGCGTGATGCCATCGCAAACGGAATTTGGGAAGGCGACCCGGGCGACGGCACAGACTTCATCACCGTAGTGGACCTGCCGATAGAAGACCAGGGAGCCGTACCGACGTACGACATGTTTGACAACGTGACGTCTTCGATGCCATCAGACCAGCCCGTAATGATGCAGACGCAGACCGCAGCTCCTGCTGTTCCGCAGTTCGACTTCACAGACATCATTTCTGCCAACGGCGTGCTGGAAGTAATGCCAGACGGTTATGGCTTCCTCCGTTCGAGCGACTATAACTATCTCTCTTCTCCGGACGACGTTTACGTATCGACACAGCAAATCAAGAACTACGGTCTGAAGACCGGTGACGTGGTGCAATGCCGCGTACGTCCGCCGCATGACGGAGAGAAATACTTCCCGCTGACAAGCATTGAGATGATTAACGGACGCGAGCCGAACGAAGTGCGCGACCGTATTGCCTTCGAGCACCTCACCCCACTCTTCCCTGACGAGAAATTCTCGCTGTGCGGCGACAGAGCCACGACAAATCTCTCAACACGCATCGTTGACCTCTTCTCGCCGATCGGCAAGGGTCAGAGAGCGCTCATCGTGGCACAGCCCAAGACCGGTAAGACCATCCTCATGAAGGACATCGCCAACGCCATCGCTGCCAACCACCCTGAGGCTTACCTCATGATGCTCCTCATTGACGAGCGCCCTGAGGAGGTGACGGACATGGCAAGAACCGTAAATGCGGAGGTAATCGCCTCTACGTTTGACGAGCCGGCAGAACGCCATGTCAAGATTGCAGGAATAGTACTGGAGAAGGCGAAGCGAATGGTGGAATGCGGACACGACGTCGTTATCTTCCTCGACTCAATCACACGTCTGGCACGTGCCTACAACACCGTGTCGCCGGCATCAGGCAAGGTGCTCACGGGCGGTGTGGACGCCAATGCCCTCCAGAAGCCCAAACGCTTCTTCGGTGCAGCACGAAACATAGAGGGAGGCGGTTCGCTCACCATCATCGCTACAGCCCTTATCGACACAGGCTCGAAGATGGACGAGGTTATCTTCGAGGAATTCAAGGGAACCGGCAACATGGAACTCCAGCTCGACCGCTCGCTCTCTAACAAGCGCATCTTCCCGGCTGTCAACCTCGTGGCTTCAAGCACACGACGCGACGACCTGCTCCAGGACAAGACCACACTTGACCGTATGTGGATTCTTCGTAAGTTTATTTCAGACATGAACCCGATAGAAGCCATGAACTCCATCCATGACCGCATGAGCAAGACTCGCGATAATGACGAGTTCCTTCTATCTATGAACGATTAAAATGGGACAATTCATTGAGGTAAAAGGCGCACGTGTCAACAACCTGAAGAATGTGAGCCTTAACATACCAAGAGATAAATTCATCGTAATAACCGGAGTCTCTGGCTCCGGTAAATCCTCGCTGGCTTTCGACACCTTGTATGCCGAAGGCCAGCGTCGTTATGTAGAATCGCTGTCTTCTTACGCCAGACAGTACTTGGGACGCATGAGCAAGCCGGAATGCGACACCATAAAGGGTCTGCCCCCTGCCATCGCCATCGAGCAGAAAGTAATCTCACGCAACCCGAGAAGTACGGTAGGCACAAGCACCGAAATCTACGAGTATCTGAAGCTCCTGTTCGCAAGAATAGGCCACACTTATTCGCCCATAAGCGGAGAAGAGGTGAAAGTGCACACCAATGAGGACATCATAGAGTGTGTAAGCAACTTCTCTGAGGGCACCAAGTTTGCCATCCTCGCCCCGCTGCAGCTGCCGGAGGGAAGAGCCCTCGACAAGCAACTGAGCATAGAGAACCAGCAGGGCTACTCCCGCATCTGGTATAAGAACGACTTCGTAAGGATTGACGATTTCCTCACGGACAAGGAAGCCGTGGAAAACGCCAAGCCGGACGAAATATACATTCTTATAGACCGCATGGCAGCAGGAGGTTCGAAGGCAAACATCTCACGACTCGCCGACTCCACCGAGACGGCTTTCTATGAAGGCAACGGCACGTGCCGCCTGATATTCTTCCCTTCCAAGATCACCTACGACTTCTCCACAGCCTACGAAGCAGACGGAATAAGCTTCGAGCAACCCAACGAGAACATGTTCGCATTCAACTCGCCGGCTGGTGCCTGCCCGGAATGTGAGGGATTCGGAAAGATAATGGGAATAGACGAGAAGCTGGTCATCCCCAACACTTCGCTGAGCGTCTATGACAGCTGCGTGCAATGCTGGCACGGAGAGAAGATGGGAGTATGGAAGGAAGTGTTCTGCCGACAGGCCGCCAATGACAAGTTTCCCATTTTCGAGCCTTACTATAATCTCACCCGCCAACAGAAGGACATGCTGTGGCACGGCCTGCCTTCCGAAAAAGGAAAGGAGAAGAGAGACCGCGTCTGCATCGATTCGTTCTTCAATATGGTGAAGGAGAACCAGTATAAGATTCAGTATCGCGTGATGCTGAGCAGATACAGAGGCAAGACAATTTGCCCGGTCTGCCACGGCACACGTCTGAAGAAAGAAGCCACGTGGGTGAAGATAGGCGGAATGAGCATCGTTGACCTTGTGGAAATGCCTGTCACTAACCTTAAGATGTGGTTTGACAATCTGCAGATCAGCGAGAACGAAGCCAAGATTGCCAAACGTCTCTTGGCAGAAATACGTAGCAGACTGCAGTTCCTGCTGGACGTGGGACTCGGATATCTAACGCTCAACCGCGCCTCGAACACTCTGAGTGGCGGCGAGAGCCAGCGCATAAATCTTACCACATCACTCGGCAGTTCGCTTGTCGGATCGCTCTACATTCTGGACGAGCCAAGTATCGGACTGCACAGCAGAGACACGGACCGTCTGATTCACGTATTGCGCGAGTTGCAGCAGCTTCACAATACGGTGATTGTGGTGGAGCACGACGAGGAAATAATGCGAGCAGCCGACCACCTCATTGACGTTGGTCCGGAAGCAGGAAGCGAGGGAGGCGAGATAGTCTTCGAAGGAAGTCTGGACGACGTGGAAAAGATGAAGGGCAAGGAAACCCTAAGCCATACCGTCCGATTCCTAAACGGAACGGAACGCATAGCCACGCCTTCGTCACGCCGCCAATGGAACCTTGCCATTGAGGTGAAGGGAGCGAGAATGAACAACCTTCGAGGAATAGACGTGAAGATTCCGCTGAACGTGCTGACTGTCGTTACTGGCGTGAGCGGTTCGGGCAAGTCGTCACTAATCAAGGGCATTCTGTATCCGGCTCTGAAGAGACACCTTAACGAGGTGGCAGACCCACCGGGAGAATATTCTGCCTTAGGAGGCGACTGGCAGCAGGTGAAGCACGTGGAATTTGTAGACCAGAACCCCATCGGCAAGAGCACACGCTCTAACCCTGCCACATACATAAAGGCTTACGACGCTATCAGACAACTCTTCGCTGACCAGCCTCTTGCAAAGCAGGAGGGATTTACGGCGCAGTATTTCTCGTTCAACACGGAAGGAGGACGATGCGAGGAATGTAAGGGAGCCGGAGTGATTACTGTGGAAATGCAGTTTATGGCAGACCTCGTTCTGGAATGCGACTGCTGTCATGGCAAGCGATTCAAGAAGGACATTCTGGACGTATGCTTCCACGGCAAGAACATCAACGACGTTCTGAACATGACCGTAACGGAAGCCATAGCATTCTTCACGGAATACGGGCAGGATCTGATTGCCTCACGTCTGAAACCACTTGAAGCTGTAGGACTGGGATACGTGAAGTTGGGACAAAGCTCGTCCACCCTATCAGGAGGAGAAAACCAACGTGTGAAGCTCGCCTACTTCATCGGTCAGGAGAAGCAAGCCCCAACGCTCTTCATCTTCGACGAGCCGACAACCGGACTTCACTTCCACGACATCCACAAGTTGATGGAATCGTTCAACTCGCTGATAGAGAAGGGTCACACCATCGTGGTGATTGAACACAACATGGACGTGATAAAATGCGGCGATTATGTCATCGACCTCGGACCGGATGGTGGCGACAAGGGTGGCAACATCGTTTGCTGCGGAACACCTGAGGAAATTGCAGGATGCGAAAAGAGCATCACCGGCAAGTATCTGAAGGAAAAGCTTGAAGAAACAATATAATAATAACGAAATAGAGGGTGTGTAAAAAAACTGCTTGTTTTTACACACCCTCTTAAGTTTTAGACAAGATGAAACACACCCGTTGGCAATTTTCGTCTCAACGGCTCTACGTCCACCTTAACGCCCACCTCTATGCCAGCGCTTTTCATCGTGTCAACAACGCACGCATGGGCTATTTCGGGCTTGTTGTTTTCGTGGCTAAGATGGCAAAGCCACACATGGCGCAAGTTCTCCGTGTAGTTTTCCGTCAGGAGTTGAGCGCATTGCGTGTTGCTAAGATGACCTGTTCCGCACCTTATACGTTCCTGAAGATGAGCGGGATAAGGACCGTTGGCAAGCATGTGCGAATCGTAATTTGCCTCGACAACAAGATAATTGGTGCGTCTTATCAAGGCCTTTATTTCCTCAGTAACATGACCGACGTCAGTAAGAATGGTGAAGACAACGCCCTGACAACTAATCTCGTAGCCTACATTGTCCGTGCTGTCATGCGGAACGGCGAACGGCGTTACGTGGAACTCGCCCACATTGAAAGGAACGTTCTTCTCTATAATCTTACGATTGTGCTTCATCAACTTACACTTCACACTATAGTTCTTGTCGATTCCTCCATGCACGGCAGCCGTGGTCCATACAGGAATGTCGAGCTTCTTGCTTAAAGAACCGACAGACTTGATGTGGTCAGCATGGTCGTGAGTGATAAGAATGTTCTTGAAACCGCTGAAGAAGTCGAGTCCATAATCATGAAAACTCTTCCTTAGCGACCTTATACCGACACCAATGTCAATAAGCAATCCGTCGGTTTCTGTAAAGAGATAATAGCAGTTGCCGCTGCTACCACTCCCAAAAGATATAAAATCTAACATTTATATAATACTTGTAATTTTCGGAAATAGGAATGCAAAAGTATTAAAAACGCTGCAAAAGACCAAATTATAAATAGCAAATCCACTCACGTCAAGGAATAATAGCATGCTTTCCTTCTCATAGTAGCATATTTTTCGTAATTTTGTATTGGCTAACAAAAATATGATTCACACAATCCGAAGAACAAGATGAACATTATAAAATCAAGGAAGACAACAGCGTACATTTTCGCTTGTATGGGGCTGTTCGTTTCATTATTGCTCTCGTGCAGCGATAAGGATGCCAACACCGCAGAAGAGCGTGCTTTGGCTTTTGCACAAAACTACTTCAATCTGAGGTACAAGCAGTCATTGCCGCTGTGTACGGAAAATGCCAAGAAGTGGATTGTCTTCAGAGCCACTAACATTACGCAAGAAGACGTGGACGTAATAAACGCTCAGACGGACACCGCAGAATGCGAAATAGACGACGTGGAGCTTAACGACGACGAAACAACTGCGGACGTGAAGATGACCATCAAGAACGTCCTGGTGTGCGACTCCATAGGAAAACGCGGCAGCATCAAGGAAAAGATAAAGAAGACGCTTAGGATGAGGAAGGTGTCAGGCAACTGGTATGTGGACACGGAATGTCCTATATAAAAACAAAACGGAAACATAATAGAAACTTTTAAGAAAGCACATGATATCAATAGATAATCTGACAGTAGAATTTGGTGTTAAACCTCTCTTTAAAGATGTCAACTTCGTTGTCAACGACCGCGACAGGGTAGCTCTTGTAGGAAAAAACGGCGCAGGCAAGTCAACTATGTTGAAGATAATCTGCGGGCTGCAGCACCCCACAAGCGGAAACGTGGCAATTCCTTCGGACACAACGATTGGTTACCTTCCGCAGGTGATGATTCTTCAGGACAACACCACCGTGAAGGAAGAGGCACGCAAGGCGTTTGCCGACAACACGAAGATGAAGGAAAAGATTGACCGACTGAACAAGGAGCTTGCCGAACGTACCGACTACGAAAGCGAGGAATACGCCAAGCTCGTGGAGAAATTCACTACAGAACACGACAGATACCAGATGCTTGGAGGCGACAATTATGAGGCTGAAATAGAACGTACACTTACCGGTCTCGGTTTTCTGCGCACCGATTTCGACCGTCCTACAAGCGAATTCAGCGGAGGATGGCGTATGCGTATAGAGCTGGCGAAGATTCTGCTCCGCCATCCCGACATCCTGCTTCTCGACGAGCCCACCAACCACCTTGACATTGAGAGTATAGGATGGTTGGAGAGATTTCTGCAGCAGAACGCCAAGGCTGTGGTGCTCGTCAGCCACGACCGCGCATTCATCAACAACGTCACCAACCGCACCATCGAAATAACCTGCGGAAGAGTGAACGACTATAAGGTGAAGTACGACGAATACATCAAGCTGCGCGACGAAAGACGTGAACAGCAGATCAGAGCTTACGAGAATCAGCAGAAAGAAATAGCTGACATCAAGGACTTCATAGAGCGTTTCAGATATAAGCCGACAAAGGCTGTGCAGGTGCAAAGCCGAATAAAGCAACTGGAGAAGATTGTGCCCATTGAGATAGACGAGGTGGACACGTCTGCCATGCACCTCAAATTCCCGCCTTGCCTCCGCTCGGGCGACTACCCCATTATCTGCGAGGACGTGCGCAAGGACTACGGCGAGCACACAGTCTTCTCGGACGTGACGCTGACCATCAAGCGTGGCGAGAAGGTGGCTTTCGTGGGTAAGAACGGCGAGGGAAAGTCTACTCTCGTGAAGTGTATTATGAACGAGATTCCGTTTACCGGCAACTTGAAGGTTGGTCACAACGTGCAGATAGGCTACTTTGCGCAGAACCAAGCGCAACTTTTAGACGGCGAACTGACGGTTTTTGAGACCATAGACAACGTGGCGAAGGGCGACATCCGACTGAAAATAAAGAACATTCTCGGTTCGTTCATGTTCGGAGGAGAAGCCATTGACAAGAAGGTGAAGGTGCTTAGCGGAGGCGAACGCAGCCGACTGGCAATGATAAAGCTGCTGCTTGAGCCCGTGAATCTCCTTATTCTCGACGAGCCAACCAACCACCTCGACATACCTTCAAAGGAAGTGCTGAAGGAGGCAATAAACGCTTTTGACGGAACAGCCATCATCGTAAGCCACGACCGTGAGTTCCTTGACGGACTTGTGACGAAGGTTTACGAGTTCGGCGGTGGTAAGGTAAGAGAACATCTGGGTGGAATTTACGACTATCTGAGACAGCACAACATAGAAAGTCTGGACCAGCTGGGCAATAACAACACCTCCCCCACTTCCACATCCGCAACCAACGACGTGTCAGCCAACGCCAAGACGGAAGACAAACCTGCCAAGCAAAGCTACGCCGAACACAAGGAATGGCAGAAGAAAATCCGTAAGGCGGAGAAGAGCGTGAAGGAGTCGGAGGAGAGAATTGAGGCAATGGAAAACCGCCTGAAAGAGCTGGACGCACAGCTCTGCACTCCGGAAGGTGCCTCAGACATGAAGCTTGTGACGGAATACACCGAAATAAAGAAGCGTATGGACGAGGAAGAACTCATCTGGACACAGCTGTCGGAAGACCTGGAAAACCTCCAGAACCAGGATGCCTAACGTAAAAATAACGGACAACAGGAAAGGCATAATACAATAAAGGACGACACGGAGCGTTATAATAAATATGAGAATTAAAACAATAATATTCCAAATAATCTGCTTGCTTGTCACGGTTACGGCAAGCGCACAGACATTCACGCTCCAAGGACGCGTTACTGACGAGAATAACGAACCAATAGAATTTGCCTCTGTTTCGTGTCTGAAACAGGGCAAGATGACTATGACCTCATTAAAGGGAGAATACAGTATGCAGCTGCATTCGGCTGACTCTGTGGTTATTAAGTTCTCAATGATTGGATACAAAGCCAAGACACGCGTCCTCCGCCGTCCACGTGGAAAGCAGACCCTACAGATCGTGCTACACTCTGATGAGAACAAGTTGGGCGAAGTGACCGTAACCGGAAAGAAGATTGAGACGGGGCAGATGGAGGACATCAGCAAGGACCACCTGAAGTCGCTTCCGTCTGCCAGCGGCAATGCCGTGGAAGAACTCATACAGAGTCAGGCAGGCGTCTCAACTCATAGCGAACTTTCGTCACAGTATAACGTGCGAGGAGGATCGTTTGACGAGAACAGCGTCTACATAGACAACGTGGAAATATATCGTCCGTTCCTCGTAAGAAGCGGTCAGCAGGAAGGCATTTCGGTCATCAATCCTGACATGGTGGAGAAAATCAGCTTCTCTACGGGAGGTTATGAAGCAAGATACGGCGACAAGATGTCTTCAGCATTGAACATCAAATATCGTAAACCCAAGAAGTTTGAGGCTACTGCTTCGGCAAGTATGCTCGGAGCAAGCGCATTCATTGGAGTTTCAAACAAGAAGGTTTCGTGGAGCAACGGCTTCAGATATAAGACCACAAAGCATCTTTTAGGTTCGATGGACACGAAGGGAGAATACAGCCCTACGTTCATCGACTATCAGACCTACCTTACATACACACCCAATAAGCGTTGGGAGATAAAGTTGCTCGGAAACATTTCGGACAACCACTACAACTTCACGCCGGAAGACCGTGAGACGAAATTCGGTACGATGGAGAATGTAAAGGCGTTCCAAGTTTATTTCGACGGACAGGAGAAGGACGTGTTCCGCACCTTCTTCGGTGCTGTAGGCATTACCCGCAACTTTGGTGAGAAGACTTCACTCTCGCTCATCGCTTCAGCTTTCAACACAAGAGAGCAGGAAAAGTATGACATTCAGGGTCAGTACTGGCTCACACAGACTGAGACAAGCGAGAATCTTGGTGTAGGCACTTACTTTCAGCATGCCCGCAATTATCTTAAGGCTCATGTGGAAAGCGCAAAGCTGCTGTTCAAGACCAAGTATAAAAAGCATGACATTGAGGGAGCGTTCACCTTCAAGAAAGAGAAGATAACGGAAAACTCCGTGGAATACGAGATGCGCGACTCCAGCAATTACAGCATACCGCACACAGGCAAGGACCTTTATATGATCTACAGCATGAGGGCTAAGAACGTGCTCGACGCCAACCGTATAGAGGCTTATGTTCAGGACGCTTTCCGCTTTACAAGCAACAACGAGAAGACGCTCTACACTCTTAACTACGGCGTAAGACTGAGCCATTGGAGCTATACGAAGGAGACCATTGTCAGCCCACGCGTTTCGCTTGGCATCATTCCGGCCTTCAACGAGAACATCACAATGAGATTCGCAACGGGCCTTTATTATCAGGCTCCTTTCTTCAAAGAGCTTAGAGACACCACTACGCAAAACGGCATCACTTACGCCTCGCTCAACAGCAAGGCAAAAAGCCAGAGATCCATACACTTCATCGCAGGTTTCGACTATCGTTTCCGCATGAACAACCGCTCGTTCAAGTTCACAGCAGAGGCTTACTATAAAGCCCTTGGCAACCTTGTGCCTTACAGCGTCAACAACGTGAAGGTGGTGTATTACGGCAGCAACGAGAGTAGCGGTCATGCTGCCGGCATCGACCTGAAGCTTTACGGCGAGTTCGTGCCGGGCACAGACTCTTGGTTGTCGCTATCGCTTATGAACACAAGCATGAAGCTTAATGGCAAGTCGATTCCTCTACCGACAGACCAGAGATACGCCATCAACATGTTCTTCACAGACTATTTCCCAGGAACAGACAGATGGAAGATGTCGCTTAAACTTGCTCTTGCTGACGGTCTGCCATTCTCGGCTCCGCATCAGGAACTGGAATCGAACGTATTCCGTGCTCCTGCTTACAAGAGAGCGGACATCGGACTGAGCTATCGTCTTCTGAACAATGAGGGTAAGCAGAGAAAGCACATTCAGTTGAGAAACGTATGGCTCGGAGCCGAATGCCTAAACCTGTTCGGCATAAACAACGTCAATTCATACTACTGGATTACGGACGTAACCGGCGGACAATATGCCGTACCGAACTACCTGACAGGCAGGCAGATTAACTTTAGAGTTACAGTTGATTTCTAATCATAGATTTCTAACACGGATTTCCAAAACTGCACAGAATGACACCTCTGAAACATTACCTCGCCATAGCCACAATATGCTTGAATGCAAACAACGTAATGGCGCAGAACAACGAAATAAAGTCAGAACAGATAGCCTCCCTGCAGGTTGTGGCTGGCACAGACTGGTTGGAAATGCCGGTCGTCACGCTTGGTGGCGACAAGCCCATAAACATATCGTTCGATGATCTTACGCATGAAGGCCGTCGTTATGTTTATAGGCTTGACCATTGCGAAGCGGACTGGACTACGTCTACCGAACTGTTTGACAGCGACTATTGTGACGGCTTTGCTGATGGCAACACTATTGACAACAACGAGGAGTCGATAAACACCAACACTCTCTATACGCATTATTCGTTCCAGATTCCTAACGAGAAATGCCGGATAAAGAAAAGCGGCAACTATCGTGTTACTGTGTACGATGAGAATGAGGGCGACACGGTTTTCAGCGCTTGCTTCATGGTGGTGGAGCCGCTGATGGGCATTCAGATGTCGGTAACGTCAAACACAGACATTGACATAAACAAGAGTCATCAGCAAGTGGCGTTATCGCTCAACTATGGCAGCATCTCAATCTCAAATCCGGAACGCGAGATTCACGTGGCTGTATTGCAGAACGGCAGATGGGAAACAGTACGACGCGATATGCGCCAGCAATACACCACCCCTTACGGAATGAAATGGGAGCATAACAGGGATTTGATTTTCGACGGAGGTAACGAATACCATAAGTTCGAAGTTCTCGCCACCGACCATCCTACGTTAGGCATCGAGAATATCTGGTGGGAGAACAATAACTATCATGCCATGGTATGGACAGACCTCCCAAGACCAAGCTACGTTTATGACGAGGACGCCAATGGCGCTTTCTATATTCGCAACAGCGACAATATTGAGAACGACCGCATCTCTGAATATGTGAATGTGATGTTCAGACTGAAAGCTCCAAGACAGAACGGAACAGTCTACGTTAACGGCGTGTGGACCAACGGAGAGTTTACGCCGAAATACGAAATGACATACAATGAAATAGCTCAACAATACGAGGCTATAATAAAACTAAAACAGGGATATTACTCGTATCAATATCTGACAAAACGAGATGATGGCAGCATTGTTCCTGTTTCGTCTGAAGGCAATTTCTTTCAGACAGAGAACGAATACCAAGCTTTTGTTTATTGGCGACCAATAGGAGAAAGAACTGATCGCCTTGTAGGTTATTCTTCCGTTAGAACCAAATAAGAGGTTCTAACGGAAGCTTTCTTTATAAAATCATTTCTTGATTCGCTTAATAATCTTTCCGTCATACGTCACCACCAGTTCCACAATATAACTGATAGATGTCTCAGGAATAACAAGCACGGCATAGAAATGCATGCCTTCTTCATTGGCTTGATTGAACGTAATATCGCTCAAGACCAACTGACGCAGAATGTCCGAAGGGATGTTCTTCTGGAAGTCCTGTTTGCGGAAGTCGCTTGAGAACAGGCGTCGTGCCCCGTTAAACACTCCCAGATTGACAATATTGTCATAATAGACATTGCCTACTTCCACTCCATCGTCATTGAACGTGGACTTCACCACCTTGTATGTTGTAGGATTCACCTGCACATAACAATGATACTTCTCCGCACCATGATAGAGAACGGTGTCTCGTTTGACAATCCTGTTCTGATTGACAGCCAAGAAAGTCTTGGGAGCAAACAAGTCTAAGTATGACTCATCGTCGGTTTTTACGAGCTTCACTCGTTCACCATTTTGGTTCACAAAGACAAAAAGATGAGGAGTCTGCTTCACAATATGGTATTTAACCGTATTGCCACCCACCACCACGAAAGAGTCTTTCTCCACTCTGAAATAGGCAGGCATACTCGTAGAATCAGGAAAAAAGACAGAGTCGCCCTTTATTCGGAAAGCGACGTCGTCTCCGTCATCATCAAGCCATATTCCTTGAAGATTCTTTTTTGCCTCAAGATTCTCCTGTACGACTTCTTCCTTCCTGTCATTGCCACGCTGTCCGCATGCCACAAAAAACAGGACAAGACCAATCAACAGGAAAAATACTGATTGTTTTCTTATCATATTCGATTAGGAAATTACACCAAACCACAATCTGCCACTTAAAAACAGGCGTTAACCTATAAACGACAGAAGGCCTGTATGGACTTTGTTTTTCACATACAAAGGTAATAAAAAATCCCAATAAAACACAAACCAATAAATATAAATAAAAGACAAAAAGCATAAATACATTAAACCTGTAGATAACGAAGTCAATTTTTATACCAATATTTTTTGCGACTAAAAATAAAATGCTTATCTTTGTGGATTATGAGAGAAATAGAGAGACACATAGTACGATTACTGCTGGATAATGACTGCGTTATTGTCCCAGGCTTTGGTGGCTTCTTGGCGCACCGCATACCTGCTTCATACAATAAAGCAGAGGGAATCTTTCTGCCTCCATCAAGAACAATAGGCTTTAATCCAATGCTGACAATGAACGACTCATTGCTGGCACAGGCATACGCAAGCTGTTACGATATCAGCTACCCTGAAGCCCTGAAGCATATAGATAATGATGTTGCCATTCTTAAGCAGACCATTGAAGAAGAAGGTGAGCTGAATATCTGCGGATTGGGACGTATTGTGCTCAATCAAAGCGGAAGCTATGACTTCCATCCTGATCAGTCAGGATTCGTTTCACCAGACCTGTACGGACTGGACACATTCGAGATTACTCCTATGGCAGCAGAAGAAAGCATGGAAGAGCCTCAACAGGAACTTTCCACCACAACTATTACTATGCAGCCTGTCATCAGCGAGCAACCGAAGTCTCAGCCTGTGGTACAGCAAGTTACTGAAGTGTCTGCCGAGACAAATACCACCTCAGAAACGCAACAGGAAGAGACTAAAGAGAAAGAGATTGCCATTCGCATTCCTATGCGCACGCTCAAACACATTGCAGCTGCTTGCATAGCAATTATAATCCTCCTTTCTGTTCCGTCTAAACTTGGCGACTCCAGCAAGAACTATACAAGCCATGGGGCTATTGACACAAGTTTCCTGTATGAAATGATGCCTAAGGAGATTACCAACGGCAAGCCAGAGAAGCTTAACACTATAGCTTCAAAAAAAGAAGCGGTCAAGGAAGTTGCAGAACCAACCGTAAAAGAAGAGGTAGAGATTACTAAAGACGAGAGCTATTTCACCATAGTGCTCGCAAGTCGCGTGGCTCGTAAGAATGCCGAAGAATATGCCAAGCTGCTCCAAAGCAAAGGCATTGACGCTGCTGTAACTTCTCAGGGAGGCACAAAGGTAACGTACAAGAAATTCAAGAATAAGGAAGAAGCCCAGAAAGCAATGCGAGTTCTTTCAGACAGGAAGGAATTTAATGGCTGCTGGATAACAGAAATCAAATAAAAAAGGATTCCATTACAAGAAAAGAATGAAAAGAGTAAGATGCCCCAAATGTGACAATTATATCACGTTTGACGAAAAGAAATACAAAGAAGGTCAGTCCTTGGTTTTTATGTGCCCACAATGCGGCAAGCAGTTTGGTATTCGCATCGGTACCAGCAAGCTACGCAACACACAAAAGGAAGACAATCCTGACGAGAACGCTGAGGACAGCCGCTACGGATACATCACAGTCATAGAGAACGTCTTCCATTACAAGCAGGTCATTCCCTTGAAGATGGGCGTCAACGTAATAGGACGTTATATGAAGAACAGCGGTGTGAATTGCGCCATAGAGACCAACGATCCAAGCATTGACATTAACCATTGCTCAATAACTGTAAGCAGAGGAAAGAACGGCAAGCTGAAATATGTACTTAAGGACGGCCCCAGCTATACCGGCACATTCGTCGATAACGTCATACTCGGCGATAGAGAACAAAGAGTAATAGAGGATAGCACACTGTTCACTATCGGAGCAACAAGCGTGATACTGCATACACAGGACGAAAACGAGGAAAACAAATAATTAGAATTACAAACAAGCAAGCATAAAAATGCCGCTATTTTCACATAAAATCTGTTGGAATAGCGGCATATTTTTTATACAAGCCTTACTTAAGCAAGCCATACCCTATCATTACTCGTCCTTAAACGAGAGTTTCTCAAGACGACTCTTAAGCAATGGAGCCTGCGATTTTCTTATACTGAGTTGTATTTCACACGTATTATCATAAGTCTGATTGACGATTCGCGGCGACATATCCTTAATAATCTTCATCACGTCATTCATCATAACGTAAGGAAAATCGTACGTCACCACTTCCTCATCATACAGCTTTATGATCTCTGCGTTTGCTATTGCTTCAGCTGCTGCCGTGCGATAGGCAACAATAAGCCCACTCGTTCCAAGGTTAACACCACCATAATAACGCACGACTATAATCAATATGTCGGTCAGCTCATTCTTGTTTATCTGACCGAGGATTGGTTTTCCGGCTGTGCTGCTGGGTTCGCCGTCGTCATTGGCGCGGAAGTCTGTACGTTGAGCGCCAAGCATATAAGCCCAACACACATGTCGGGCATCATAATACTTCTTTCGATATTCTGAAACAATCTCCTTTATCTCTTCTTCGGTAGTTACATGAAAGGCAAAAGCGAGAAACTTGCTACGTTTCTCGCTATAGAAGCCTTCCGAGATATTATCCTTTATTGTGAAATACTCGTCAGTAATGTTCATTTTAAAATTATTATCAAGACAATTTGTGGATTACCAATCCTGATCTGAGCTTCGGCTCGAACCATGTAGCCTTAGGAGGCATAATCTTACCGCTGTCAGCTATGTCGATTATCTGCTTCATCGAAACAGGATACAACGCCAATGCTACACGCATCTCACCGCTGTCAACGCGACGTTTTAGTTCCTCAAGACCTCTAAGACCACCGACAAAGTCGATGCGCTTGTCAGAACGGAGGTCTGTGATGTTCAGAACCTTATCAAGGATAAGACGGCTTGAGATGTCAACGTCAAGAACGCCGATAGGATCAGAATCGTCAAATGTGCCAGGCTTAGCATTCAATGCATACCAATGCTTGTCAAGGTAGAGCGAGAACTCATGCAGACGCTGCGGCTTATAGATAGCCTCACCCTTGTCTGTAACCTCGAAGTTCTCACGCAATGCATCGAGGAACTGCTCAGAAGTAAGACCGTTAAGGTCCTTCACTACGCGGTTATAGTCGAGCACAGTCAGCTGAGAAGCCTGGAAGCAAACAGCCATGAAGTAGTTATACTCCTCGTCACCCTTATGGTTAGGATTGTTCTTAGCCTTCTCTGCACCTACCAAAGCAGCAGCAGCACTACGGTGATGGCCGTCAGCAATGTAGAGAGCTGGCATCTTAGCGAACTCCTCTGTGATGGTCTTTATGTCAGCATCGTCGGTAATAACCCAGAACTTATGACCGAATCCGTCAATCGGAGAAACAAAGTCGTACTCAGGCTTACCAGCGGCATAGCGCATAATCAGCTCATTGAGCACAGCATTGTCAGGATATGCGAAGAACACCGGCTCGATGTTAGCGTCATTAACGCGAACATGCTTCATGCGGTCTTCCTCCTTGTCGCGGCGTGTCAGCTCATGCTTCTTGATGGTGCCGTTCATATAGTCGTTAACGAAAGCACCAACCACAAGACCATACTGTGTCTTGCCGTTCATGGTCTGTGCGTAGATATAGTAAGACTCCTTCTCGTCCTGACGAAGCCATCCCTTATCCTGGAACTTCTGGAAGTTCTTAGCAGCCTGCTCGTACACTCTGGGGTCGTACTCGCTTGTGCCCGGCTCAAAGTCGATTTCCGGCTTTATAATGTGGTAAAGGCTCTTTTCGTTATCGCCAGCCTCAGCTCTTGCCTCTTCGCTGTCGAGAACATCATAAGGACGTGAGGTGATTTCCTCAACCATATCTTTCGGAGGGCGTACACCTTTGAAAGGTTTAATTGTTGCCATACTCGTATGTCGTTTTTAAGAAATTGTGTAAGAATAGATTATTTGTTCACCTGGAATTTTGTGCATCCGTCTGCGAAGAAAGCATTAATCTGCTTAGCTGCAGCGATACCAGCATTGATGTTAGCCTCAGCAGTCTGAGCACCCATCTTCTTCGGTGTTGCGAAGTAGCGGCCCTCGAACTTGCAGAATTCCTCGTGTGCGTCAGGCATGATGTCTGAAACATACTTAAGGTCTGTACGCTCCTCAAGCAACTTGAGAAGTTCCGGCTCATTGATAACTTCCTTGCGGGCTGTGTTAACGAGGATACCACCCTTCTTCATCTTGCCAACGAGAGCAGCATTGATGCTCTGCTTGGTCTCAGGAGTAGCAGGAATATGGAGCGAAACAACGTCGCAATTCTCGAACAGAGCGTCCTGTGAGTCAACAGCCTTAACACCAGCAGCCTCAATAGCCTCCTTCGGGCAGAATGCGTCGTAAGCATAAACGTCCATACCGAAGCCCTTAGCAATGCGAGCTACGTTACGACCTACATTACCGAATGCGAGGATACCAAGCTTCTTGCCCAAAAGCTCCGAACCAGACTTGCCGTTATAGAAGTTGCGTACAGCGTATACCAACAGACCGAATACCAATTCTGCCACAGCGTTAGAGTTCTGTCCGGGAGTGTTCTCCACTACGACGTTCTTCTCTTTTGCGTAAGCGATGTCTATATTGTCAAAGCCAGCACCTGCACGAACGACAATCTTAAGAGCCTTAGCTGCGTCAAGCACCTCAGCAGTAACCTTGTCTGAGCGTACGATCATAGCCTCTACGTCAGCTACGGCGTCAAGAAGCTGCTGCTTTTCTGTATATTTCTCCAACAGAACCAGCTGATGTCCAGCACCTTCAACTTCTGCCTTAATGCCATTAACGGCTGCTGCTGCGAACGGTTTCTCTGTTGCTACTAATACTTTCATAATTTCTTTTGATTTAAGGAGTTAAACATTTTGGCGACGTTCATCATGGTCAATCAGATTATTATCAAGTCTTAAAACTGTATTTCGACTTCTTTCAGTCGCCATTAAGGTTATTTAATTGCAGGAAGGAAATACACATTATATTATATACTATGTATTTCCTTCCTTTAGAGTGTTATTTTATTAATGCTGCTGCTCGAATTCCTTCATGCATGCTACCAATGCCTCAACACCCTCGATGGTCTGAGCATTGTATGTACTTGCACGGAAACCGCCAACTGAACGATGGCCCTTGATACCGACCATACCCTTAGAAGTAGCGAAGTCGAAGAACGGCTTCTCCAGCTCCTTGTACTCGTCGTTCATCACGAAGCAGATGTTCATGAGCGAGCGTGAATCCTCAGCTACTGTGCCACGGAACAACTTGTTACGGTCGATTTCGTCGTAAACGATGCGAGCGCGCTCGATAGCTCTGCGGTCCATCTCCTGAACACCACCGTTAGCCTTAATCCAACGGAGAGTCTCAAGAGCGCAGTAGATAGGCACTACAGGAGGAGTATTGAACATTGAGCCTTTCTCTACGTGTGTACGATAGTCGAGCATTGTAGGAATCTGACGCTCAGCCCTGCCAAGAGCATCATCCTTAACGATTACGAGAGTGACACCTGCCATAGCGAGGTTCTTCTGAGCACCGGCGTAGATGCAGTCATACTTAGCAACGTCGATAGGACGGCTGAAGATATCAGAAGACATATCACCGATAAGTCTTACGGGAACCTCAGGCTCCTTGCGAATCTCTGTACCGTAGATAGTATTGTTGGTTGTTATATGCAGATAGTCGAGATCTGTCGGGCATGTCCAATCCTTCGGATAGAATGAATAGTTGGCGTCAGCAGATGAAGCCACCTCAACAACCTCGCCGAAGAGCTTAGCTTCCTTCATAGCCTTCTTAGCCCAAACACCACTGTTCAGGTAACCAGCCTTCTTGATAAGGAAGTTATAAGGAATCATGCAGAACTCGAGTGAAGCACCGCCACCCAGGAAGAGAACTGAATATCCCTCAGGAACCTCGAGGAGCTCCTTAATCAAGGCTACTGCCTCATCAACAACAGGCTGGAAATCCTTTGCTCTGTGGCTGATTTCAGCCAAAGAGAGTCCCGAACCGTTGAAATCCAAAATCTGACGAGCTGTGTTCTCTATCACTTCGCGCGGAAGGATAGACGGACCTGCATTAAAATTGTACTTCTTCATAAGAATGTCTATTAAGTTAATAATTTGTTCTTTGTTTGTTATTAGTTGTTGTTTCGCAAGCGAAATTACTACTTATTTTTGAAAAGTCCAAATAAAAAGCAAAAATTAATACATCTAATTTGATTTCGACTTTATAATGCTTACTCCATCTTACATTTTGTCAGCATTAAAAGCCTATATTCTCCCTCTAATATCCCCCTTAAACAAGAAAAATGCAAGTCGCAGCCACGTCAAGCGTCCGACCTGTCTGCAACCTACATTTATTATATAGAGGCTACGTTACGCCTCCTTTTATTTATCAGTTTCCTTGTTTGGGAGATGGAACTTGTACGACTTGTCGAACACCTGTCTTACCTTATTAATCTCAAGGAAGGTAGTTCCGCCAGGGTTGCCGAGTCCGAAGCTACCGCTCAGATAGGCAATCTTGTCGTCAAGAGTGATATATCCCTTCTGTCTCAGCATGCGGAGAGCAGCCGTGAACATATAATTTGGCGATATCTTGTCCTTCTGGTGGATGGCTATGACACCGAAGCTCAGGTTCAGCCAACGCTGCGTCTTCTCATTATAGCAGATTGCAAGAATCGGGTTCGGTCCACGGAAGGCAGCAAGATGACGTACCGTCTCGCCCGTCAAACTGTCGGTGATGATACCGGCAACACCGAGCTTGCGTGTAGCGTCGATGGCAGCATGAGCCAAGAACTCCCTTTGCGAGCAGTTCTCGTTCATCGGCACCTCGTACTCTCCCATAGCGTTGCGGTCCTTCTCAGCCTGTTCGGCAATGGCGGCCATAGTCTTCACAGCCTCAAGCGGATACTTTCCGCTTGCCGTCTCGCCCGAGAGCATAAGAGCGTCCGTGTATGAATAGATGGCGTTGGCGATGTCAGTAACCTCGGCACGTGTAGGTCTCGGATTCTTTATCATCGTGTGGAGCATCTGAGTGGCTACGATGACCGGCTTCTTATTCATCACACACTTTCTGATAATCTGACGCTGTATGCCGGGAATTTTTTCAATGGGCACCTCAATGCCGAGGTCGCCACGCGCAATCATCACGCCGTAAGAAGCATCGATGATTTCGTCGATGTTGTCCACACCCTCCTGATTCTCTATCTTTGATATTATCTTGATGTCGCTATTATGCTCGTCCAAAATCTTCTGAATGGCAAGGACATCGTCTGCAGAGCGCACAAAAGAGTGAGCAATAAAGTCGATATCTTCCTCTATTGCCAACAGAATGTTCCGATAGTCCTTCTCGGTCAAAGCAGGCAAAGCGATGTGTTCTCCTGGAACGTTCACACTCTTGTGCGCTCCAAGCACGCCGTCGTTCTGCACCTGAGCCACAATGGTCGGACCTTCTATGTCCATGACCTTCATGTCCAGTTCGCCGTCGTCGAAGAGAATGTCGTCTCCTACCTTCACGTCCTTTGCTATGTCGGGATAGCTAAGATTCACGATGTCATGACTGGAGTCCATGTCCGGGCGTCCGAAAATCTTCACCACGTCTCCGGTCTTATACTCTATAGGCTGATCCACACCCGTCGTGCGGACCTCAGGACCTTTCGTATCTATCATCAATGCGATGTGCGGCGACACCGTTCTCACATTTTTTATTATAGTACGTATCCCGTCCGGAGTGGCATGGGCAGTATTCATGCGGACCACATTCATTCCAGCGAAAAACAACTGGCGAATGAAGTCGACGTCACACCTGCGGTCACTGATTGAAGCAACAATCTTTGTCTGTTTCATCTTACATTATCTTTATATGTGTTTTCTACTACAAAATTACGCATATTTATTGATATACACAACAGTAGCCCACCATTTTCGTACATCACTTTCTCCTTACCATAGGTCAGCCACACGGTCATGTGGGACGAATACCAGTTCGGTGGGTATTTTCACCCACTTCCTGTCCACAACAATCTTCAGTCGGCTGCCTCCTGTTTGTTTCAGAGTGTACGTACCCTCCTTGGCATTATAGGTAAGGACAGCGGTCAGATCTTCCGAACCATAGTCGTTCACGATGTCCAGCTTCACGCTGTTCTTGCCCGAATGTTTAAAGGATGTTATAAGCCACTTGCGAGAGTCACGCACGGCACCGAAATATCCCGGCACCACACCGAAGACGTCCTGTCCAGGCACACTCACACCTTCACCGTCCAGACACAAGTCCAGATAGACCTGATATTCCTCGTTATATACATACGTATTAAACGCTGATTCGGCCTTGTCTGACTGCGCCATGATTCCTAAAGCCATGACAGCAAACACCAGCAATAACAATAATCTTTTCATAACTATACGTGATTTAAATCAATATTTTTCCAAACTGCGCAATTATTATATATAAATGCGTTTTTGCTTTATCTCTCTGCAAATGTAACAATTTACATCAAGAATAGTTAGAAAAAAACAAAAAAGGTATTGAAATAATTTGTCTTTCTCATTTAAAATACTATATTTGCAGTGAATATTTAACTTTTTTATGAAAAAAGAGAGATTATTTCCAGACTACATTTTTGAATCAAGTTGGGAAGTATGCAATAAAGTAGGCGGCATCTACGCCGTTTTGTCGACAAGAGCCAAGACTCTTAAGGAGAAACTTGGTGACCGTCTTATCTTCATTGGTCCTGACTGTTGGGGTGAAAAAACATGTCCTTACTTCGAGGAGGACAAGTCTTTGTTTTCGGAATGGCAAGTACAAGCTGCAAAAGAAGGCATTAACGTCAAGATAGGACGCTGGACCATACCAGGCAGTCCCGTCGCAATATTGGTGGACTTCAATGCCTTTTATCCGCAAAAAGACACCATATACACTCAGCTTTGGAACAAGTTCCATGTGGACAGCCTTCACGCCTATGGCGATTACGACGAGGCTTCCATGTTCGCTTATGCCGCTGCACGTGTCGTTGAGAGTTTCTACAACCACGTCATAGCCAAGCATAAGCCGGCAGCCAAGGTCGTATACCACGGCAATGAATGGATGACCGGACTGGGTGTGCTCTACATACATGACCGCCTGCCGCAGGTGGCAACCATCTTCACCACTCACGCAACAAGCATCGGTCGTAGCATCGCCGGCAACAACAAGCCGCTCTACGACTATCTCGAGGCATATAACGGCGACCAGATGGCTGACGAGCTCAACATGCAGAGCAAGCAGTCCATCGAGAAGCAAACAGCCGCTTACGTCGACTGTTTCACCACCGTTAGCGACATCACAGCCCGCGAGTGTGCCGAACTGTTGGACAAGCCCGTTGACGTGGTGCTTCCCAATGGCTTCGAAGACGACTTTGTGCCGCAGGGCAAGGAGTTCGACCGTAAGCGCACGGCAGCACGCCGTCGTCTGCTCGACATCACACGCGCCCTCACCGGCGACACCGTATCTGACGACGCTGTGATTATCTCCACAAGCGGACGCTATGAGTGGCGCAACAAGGGCATTGATGTCTTCATCGAGGCTGTCAACCGCCTCCGTCTTTCTGCAGACCAGCTCAATAAGGAAGTGGTGGCATTCATCGAAGTGCCGGCATGGGTGAACTGCCCGCGCGAAGACCTTGCAGAGCGACTCGCAAAGATGGCTGAGGGCGAGACCTTCGACACTCCGCTCGACACTCCCGTCATCACACATTGGCTCAACGAGCAGCAGAACGACCGTGCCCTTGGCATGATGAACTGGCTCGGCATGCACAACGCTAAGGGAGAGAAGGTGAAGCTCGTCTTCATTCCTTGCTATCTTACCGGCGACGACGGCATCGTAAACCTTTCATACTTCGATGTCATCCTCGGCAACGACCTTTGTGTCTATCCCTCATATTACGAGCCGTGGGGTTACACACCGCTTGAGGCAGTAGCCTTCAAGGTGCCGTGCATCACCACCGACCTTGCAGGATTCGGACTCTGGGCGCACAACGAGGCAGGCGGACACATCACTCTCGACAAGGGCGTAGAGGTCATCCATCGTACCGACTACAACTACAACGAGGTGGCTGACGACATCCGCGATACAGTTATCAAGTATGCTAATGCCACAAAGCAGAAGCAGGGCAGAATACGCAACAACGCCCGCGCCCTCTCGCAGAAGGCATTGTGGAGCCAGTTTATCGAGTACTATTACGAGGCTTACGACTTCGCCCTTAACAAGGCAGAACAGAGAATCGCAAAAACAAAGTAAAAAAGAAACAAAAGTTGAATTAAAACCATATCACAAATTTTATGAAAATCAAAGCAGACTATGCTAACGCTCCTCAGTGGAAGGAGGTTACAATCAAGTCAACACTTCCCGAAGAGCTGAAGTGTCTTGACGAGCTCGCACACAACATGTGGTGGGCATGGAACTACGAGTCACGTGAGTTGTGGAAGAGCCTTGACAAGGATCTCTACGAAGAGGTTGGTCACAACCCCGTAATGCTTCTCGACCGTCTCAGCTATGAGCGCAAAGAGGCCATCGTTAAGGACAAGACCATCATGGAGCGCGTCAAGTCAGTATACAAGCTGTTCCGCGACTATATGGACGTTGAGCCGGACGCAACTCGTCCCTCTGTTGCCTACTTCTGCATGGAGTACGGTATCAACCAGGTGGTTAAGATTTATTCTGGCGGTCTCGGTATGCTCGCCGGTGACTACATGAAGGAGGCTTCTGACTCTAACGTCAACATGTGTGGCGTTGGCTTCCTCTATCGTTACGGCTATTTCAAGCAGTCTCTCTCTATGGACGGTCAGCAGATTGCTCAGTACGATGCACAGAACTTCAGCTCTCTTCCCGTAGAGCGCGTGCTCGACGAGAACGGTCAGCCGCTCGTCGTTGACGTTCCTTACATGAACTATCAGGTTCACGCTTATGTATGGGTGATGAACGTCGGCCGCATCAAGCTCTACCTCCTCGATACTGACAACGAGATGAACTCAGAGTTCGACAAGCCTATCACACACGCCCTCTACGGTGGCGACAACGAGAACCGTCTCAAGCAGGAGATTCTTCTCGGTATCGGTGGTATGCTCACTCTCAAGAAGCTCGGCATCAAGAAGGACGTTTATCATTGCAACGAGGGCCACGCAGCTCTCTGCAACCTCCAGCGTCTCATCGACTACATCAAGGAAGGTCTGTCATTCAACGAGGCTCTCGAGCTCGTTCGCGCTTCTTCTCTCTATACCGTACACACTCCCGTACCCGCAGGTCACGACTACTTCGACGAGTCGCTCTTCGGCAAGTACATGGGTGGCTATCCCAGCATGCTCGGCATCACATGGGACGAGTTCATCGGTATGGGCCGCACCAATCCTGATGACCACTCAGAGCGTTTCTGTATGTCAACATTCGCTTGCAACACCTGTCAGGAGGTTAACGGCGTAAGTAAGCTCCACGGTTGGGTAAGCCAGCGTATGTTCGCTCCCATCTGGAAGGGTTACTATCCTGAGGAGAGCCACGTAGGTTATGTTACCAACGGTGTTCACTTCCCCACATGGACAGCAACAGAATGGCGCAAGCTCTACGCTAAGTACTTCGACAAGAACTACATCTACGACCAGAGCAACGAAAGCCTCTGGCACGCTATATATAATGTACCCGACGCTGAGATCTGGGAGACACGTATGGCTCTCAAGAAGAAGCTCGTCGACTACATCCGCGAGAAGTTCGCTGCCACATGGCTCAAGAACCAGGGCGATCCTTCACGTGTGGTTACTCTCCTCGAGAGCATCACACCTAACGCCCTCTACATCGGCTTCTGCCGTCGCTTCGCCACATACAAGCGTGCTCACCTCCTCTTCACCGACCTGGAGCGTCTCTCTAAGATCGTGAACAACCCGGAGCGTCCGGTTAAGTTCATCTTCTCTGGTAAGGCTCACCCGGCTGACGGTGCAGGTCAGGGTCTTATCAAGCGCATCTTCGAGATCAGCCAGCGTCCTGAGTTCCTCGGCAAGATCATCTTCCTCGAGGACTACGACATGCAGCTCGCACACCGCCTCGTTTCTGGTGTAGACATCTGGATGAACACTCCGACTCGTCCTCTCGAGGCTTCTGGCACATCAGGCGAGAAGGCTGAGATGAACGGTGTTGTCAACCTCTCCGTACTTGACGGATGGTGGGTTGAGGGCTACCGCGAGGGTGCCGGCTGGGCTCTCAAGCAGGAGCGCACATACCAGAACCAGGGCTATCAGGATCAGCTCGACGCAGCTACCATCTACTCGCTCCTCGAGAACGAGATTCTGCCGCTCTACTACAACCGCAACGCTCAGGGCTTCAGCGAGGGCTGGATCAAGACCATCAAGAACTCTATCGCCACTATCGCTCCTCATTACACAATGAAGCGTCAGCTCGACGATTACTTTGACAAGTTCTACATCAAGGAGGCTGCCAACTTCAAGAAGCTCTCTGCTAACAACAACAAGCTCGCTAAGGAGCTGGCTGCTTGGAAGGAGACTGTCGCTCAGCGTTGGGACTCTATCCGCGTGGTAAGCAAGGACGACTCAGTTCTCTATGGTGCAGAGACCGGCAAGAAGTACACACTCCGCTACGTCATCGACGAGCAGGGTCTGAACGATGCAGTAGGTCTGGAGCTTATTTCTATCAAGACTGACAAGAACGGCGAGGAGCACATCTTCTCTAAGCGCGAGTTCACTATGGTTGGTCGCGAGGGCAACAACTACACATTCGAGGCTACATTCGAGCCTAACGTTGCCGGCGCATTCAAGAGCTGCGTACGTATGTATCCGAAGAACGAGAACCTCGTTTACCGCGAGGACTTCTGCTACGTTAAGTGGCTCGACTAATGTCTGACGTTCCTAACATAACATATAAATAGAAAGAAAATCCTAAAGACTCATGCTGTCGGCATGGGGCTTTGGGATTTTTTTGTTTAAACCATAACCTTAAAAAAGAAAAGCAATATGAAGTTTATCGGAATCATTCCCGCCAGATATGCGTCATCACGTTTCCCGGGAAAACCTCTTGCCGTACTTGGTGGCAAGTATGTCATACAGCGTGTGTATGAGACGGTCAGCAGCGTGCTCGACGAGGCTTACGTTGCCACCGACGACCAGCGCATCTTCGATGCTGTAATAGCTTTCGGTGGAAAAGCCGTCATGACCAGGACAGACCATAAGAGTGGTACGGACCGCATAGAGGAAGCAGCAGAGAAACTTGCTACGGACGCTGACGTGATAGTAAACATCCAGGGTGACGAGCCTTTCATCCAACCGTCGCAGATTGAGACCATCTGCCATTGCTTCGACGATGCCTCCACACAGATAGCCACCATCGGCAAGCCTTTCGACACCATTGAGGCTGCGGAGAACCCCAACTCACCGAAAATAGTGCTCGACAACAACGGTTACGCCATGTATTTCTCGCGCTCTGTCATCCCCTTCGTAAGAGGCATCGAAAAGGAAGAATGGCTGCAGCACTATCTCTTCCTAAAGCATCTCGGCATCTATGCCTATCGCCGCGAAGTGCTTAAGGAGATAACCCTCCTACCCCAGTCGTCGCTCGAGAAAGCCGAAAGCTTAGAGCAGCTCCGCTGGTTGCAGAACGGCTACAGAATAAAGGTTGGATACACCGACGTCGAGACTGTCGGAATTGACACTCCAGAAGACCTGCAAAGAGCTGAAGAATACCTGAAAGAGAATTAGGAGTTTTGAATTTTGAGTTTTGAATTGTGCGCTACGCGCATTAGGAATTATCCATTTTTGAATTAAATTCCTAACTGAATAATTCAAAATCGCCGTAGGCGACAATTCAAAACTCAAAATTCAAAACTCTCAACCCTTTGGTTCTGCAGCCATTGCGCTCTCCTCTTCCGGCAGTTTATAGCGTTTGACGACGCTATGGTCTTCCAGGTAAATGCGGTTAAGGGTGAAAGCCAAGGCTTCCAAGGTCTTTTCTCTTACAGAAGGTTTCAGCTGGCATTCCCAAACCGTTATGCAATGCCAACCCATCTCTGCAAGCTTGCGCTGTTCCTCCAAGTCACGGTTACGATTGCGCTCAATCTTTGCTCTCCAGAAACCCACGTTTGTCTTTGGAAGCACATAATACTTACAGCCTTCATGCCCATGCCAGAAACAACCGTTGACAAAGACTACCGAGCGATACTTGCGCAGCACAATATCTGGATGACCAGGAAGACGAGGATGGTTAAGCCGATAGCGAAAGCCACGACTGAAAAGATACTTCCTAACCAGTATTTCCGGTTTGGTACCCTTCCCTCGTATTGACGCCATGCAACGATGGCGTTGTTCCTTAGTCAGTTTGTCCATATCTGATTCATAACAGATTTATTTTTAAATACTTTACAAACATGGAGTTGACACGATAGCCAACAGAAATGATTGCGTCAAGGTTGTAGAACAGCGTGTTGCGTCGCACCTCTCTTGCACCTTCCTGTTGAACTACCGAGAAAATCTCGGTAGTTGCCTAAATACCTTGTTCCTTACCTTCTGCCACGAAAGTCAGGAACTCCGCCGTACTGTTTCGTATTTCAAATTTCTTTGCCATAATTTATCATTTCGGATTGTCGTCCTTGCTGTTACTTACAGAAGCTGCCTTATTGTCAATATTCTGAATATTCTTCCTCATATTGCTAAAAAAATAAACTTTACCTTTCCAAAGATACGAAGAATGTTTGACAATTAAACTAATTACATTCAGGAATTATGGCAAAGGGAATAAATTTTAACGTTAAGCTAGCCGTTGTCGGCAAAGCCTTGTGTGTCAACAATAGATGACCGTCTGTTGATGGTGTAAAAGAAAAATCGCTCATATATTGCTTTTTCTGGGCAAAGATATGAGCGATGTGTTGGTGTGGAAAAGACAGCTATTTATATCAAGTGGGTTACTTTTATCTTCTTGTACATTTTTCCACCTAAGCCTAACATTGCCATTGTATTATCCTTGATAATAAGCTCGCCCTTCTGCAGTCCGGCAATTTCCGACTTGATTTCCTGGAACTCTCGACCAGTGACTCCGAACAGGTCTTTTATTATACTATCAGAAATGCTCTGCTGCTTCATTATCAACGGATACTGGGCGTTAGCCAAGAAATCGAAGTACTTACTCTTGAAGCTATCCATGTTTTGAGTGGCAAGAATAATACTCAATCCCTTGTTTCTGCCAACAGCAATAAGATTGCGCAACGGCTGATTGTCGAAGTCCAGCATATAATGGGCTTCGTCAATGATAGTGAAATGACGAATCTGAACATAGTCGTCATTCACTGCCTGTTTAGGCAACTGCTCATAGATGTTATTCAGTTTCGATATAACGAAATACACAATAGCCTTAGCGATAGGACCGTCTTTTGGGAAAGCATCCATCTTTATGATGAAACATTCTTCTGTAAGATTTACGCTGTCAGTATCAGCAAAAAGATGGTTGCGAACCAACTGCTTCAAAACAGATGTAACGCTATCATCCTTGTCTGGATTAGCCATTTTGCCCTGGTAATGTTGCAATATCAGTCCAAACGTCACAGGTTTACCATTCGTTTTCTTATATGCGTCAACGATAGCTTCACTCAGGCGGTTGCTCATGTTTGCACTAATACTTGTTCTTTCGATAGCACAGAGCGCATTTGCCATTTCTGTAGAGTAGAGATTTATCTCGTTTATACTCCTACCGCTGAAGTCCTTGAATGGCGAAAATGGCAAAGGCTGTTGCACAGGATCAAGTATGCATGAACGGTCAACGTCAAACAGAGCCAGCCAACTATTGTTAGCAGGATCAGAGAACTCGCCTTTGTAGTCAAACAGAAGGAAATTCACTGGATATGGCGTATCTGTAGACAGCGACCGCATCTGTTGTATAAGGACAAAAAGGAGATTGGTCTTACCCGAACCAGTGGTACCTGCCACAAGCACTTGCGCATTGGCAACCGAGCGACCGTTAATGTTAAGAGTCGCTTCCATGTCATCGCCATATTCACCTATAAGAAGTTCAAGTGGCGGTATGCTGTTTGATGAGCGACGGCGTCCATTCTGAACAAAAATGAACGAGTTCAAATTGTCCTCATCCATAAGGTATTTCATGCCTCGGTACATTTCCTTTGCCACTATTCTACCTACAATAGAAGAATCCTGCCAATCTATGTCACAGTCTTTATAGCGCAGTTTCAGTAGTGCAGAGAAAAGCGACTTGTTGTTGTCCTTAGTGAAAAAGCTCGGCATTATACGCACACTCGTTTTTGACATTTGAATATCTTTCAAATCGTCAACGTTCCTTTTATCAGACAAGCTAAGACTTGCAATCAGACAAACTCGCATTACCTTGTTTAAGGTGAACACAAGCTGTTTACCACCGTTCACTTGTCGTGAAAGGTTGAAGCGATGTTCCATCAGCTCTTTCAAGGGCAGAATGTCTTCCGTGATTCTTTCTGCCTGTCGTATGTTTTCAAAAGCTACTTCCATATCATCAATCTTCTTTAATTGTTAAGTGGAGTACCGAAATACCCCTCTTCCACATGAGTACTCTGCAATTCAACATCACGCATAAGAGTGTATGTGCGCGACACGAAAGGCTCAAGCTTAGGGTAATCCTTGTCTTTTCTTATCTCCGAGGTTGTGCATAGCAGGATGGTCTGGTCAGCCAGTCCTGGGAAATACTCTTCCATCAAGACATCGCGACTTTCTTCATCAAGCACACCCATCACCGTGTCAATCATTACAGGAGGATTATAGTCACCCAAATTACGCAGCACTTTCAGTAGCACCTGAATGAAAATCTGCTTTGACGCAGCGTTAAGCTGATTAAGCGAAATTTCATTTCCTGCTTTGTGAAACAAACGTATGGTGAAGTTCTCCATCGAGTCGCTCAGCTCCACCTTAGCAATACAGCCTTTGTATGAAATAAGCAGCTTGTTAAGCTGTTCTTTCATATCCTCCTCAATCTTCATCTTCTTGCGCTTAAGCAGAGAGTCTGCAATATCCTCAAAGAGAGGTTTCAGCTTTACGAGAGTATCAAACTTCACATCCGGCTCTTGTTGTATCTGCACATCATACTGATGTATGCGACGTTCCAGCTTCTCGATAGCCAGCTTCCTGCCATCTTGTTCCTTCTTCAAGGTTTCAAGCTGACGGCTATTATCCTCATAAGCCTTGATAATCTCTCCATTGCCACTTACGAGACTGCGACGGAGAATGTCAATCTGCTTCTGCTGATTGTCGTAGTTTTCGATTCTCTTCTCCAAGTCATAATGCAGATCATTCAGCTGCAAGAACTCATTTACAGAGTTAGCGTTCAAGAGATTCTTAAGAGCTTCAAACTCTGTATCATCAAGAAAGGCATATTCGTCTTTTCTATTGAGGCTTTCCTGCTGGTTAATCAGGAACGACACCACCGTTTCATTATCAACATTAGGTGCGCATAAAGCCTTAGCCTTAAGGAACGATATGATTTTAGCTGTAACATCGCGCATCTGCTCTAATGTCAGGATGCCTTGTCGTTCAAGTTTCAAAGCATCTTTCTGACGTATAATATCATTTATCTCATTGCTTATGCCCAGCGCCAGTTTAGGGAAGAACACATTTATCTCCAGTGTGTCAACCACCTGCTTAAGCTGTTCGTTGTACCGCTGCGCCATGTCGTGTGTCTGCTTGATGTCAGCCTCCAGTGCTTCTATCTTCCTGGTTATTTCAGCAGAACTCTTTGCTCCCTCCTTTGCAGCATCATACTCCTCTTGTATTGAAGTAAGGTATTTGTATATCTTATCCTGTTCTTCAATATTTCTGTTCTGTTCCTCAATCATATTGTTGCGCTGCTCGCAAAGGCCATTATATTCCTCAGCCTCCTTTTGCGCTTCAAGTCGTCTTGATGCCCATTCCTGCTGCAAGTGCTCGGCAGCATTTTTCAACAGGATATACTTGTTGAAGCCCATCACGTTCTGTATATTATCCTTGATGATCTGGGCGAACACGTTTTCCTTCAGCAACTCGCTCGACTGCATGGCATCAAACAAGAAATATTGCGACAACTCCTGAGGTAGGTTTGCCTTGATAATTTTGTTCACTTGCTGTTCAGCCATCGCACGCTGCTGCAAAGGCATAGCAGTACCATATACGAACGTGTTGCCATTCATATTCAGTGTTACGCTTTCCACTGGCTTGTCACTGGGGTTGAGAGCGTATGTGCGCCGAAGCATATATTTTTGAATCTGCCCCAATACAACACCATCGAAAGCCAATTCCAACATTATTTGTGGAGTGACTTTGCCAACGGCACCATTGTTAAGCAGCTCCATGAAATGAGCTTTGTCCTTAATCTTCAATCCATAGAGTGCGCCACAAATAGCTTCAAACAATGTTGTCTTACCGCCACCGTTCATACCTCCTATGAGGATGATCGGCTGGTCTGGACGCACGGTGAGGTCAAGATCGAGTGACAGATAAGTCTTATAGTTGCTTATCTTGATACGACGTATAATCATCAGCTGTCCTCCTTTACTTTATCAAAGCAATAGCCTCTGCAATGATGGTTTGCGTGTCGGCATCGCTCATTTCTATTTTGTCCACTCGCGCAGCATGAAACTTGCGCAATATTTCTTCTTTCAACCACTCGAAGTCCACTTGATGCTTTTCGCACAAAGTGCTGATAAGCATCAAGTCGTCCTGTCGGATACCATAGTTGATAAACTTTCCATCAAGTCCCTTTCCCATAGTGTGCTGTTATTCTTTATAGTCGGAAGGATAGAAGCAGTCCCAATTTATGATATCGGTAGTGTTTTCTATCTTCAGAGGTGAGTATTTCCAGTTGCTGCCGTCAGCAATGATTACACCTCCTTTGAGGTGCTTGCTTTTATTTTCCTCGCTTGCCATATAGTCAATCAGGGCATTATGCTTTGCTGGAGCATCTGCATCGCTGCCAATACTCTTTGTGTCGAAGAGGAATATCTGTCCATTCTTCATACGGATAACAAAGTCAACATAGAACAATGCCTTTGTTCCAGATTCATCAATATAGCTCACGGCATAATGTTGCTTTCCGCTGTCACCATTCTTATACCACCAATCTATATACTCAGTGTTAGCTTCAAGGTAAGCCTCGAACATACGTTCAGGAGACGAAGCATTGCGCAGCTGCACGAATGGCATAAGCGCATGGTTCTTTACATCGTCTACAACGAAGTTGTTATCCTCTTTGTAGAGACGGTCAGCCGGAACTTCCCATTCATACTTCACAAACGACTTTTCTGACTTCTCTTTCTGTCGTTGTGTGAGAATGTTGAGATAACGATTAAGCGCACGTGAGATGATGTCTTCAAAGCGAGGGCGGTTTTTGTGATAAAGTATCACCTTCACCGCATCCGTCTCAAACAGGCCGAAGAGTTGTTCCATTGCTTCCTTTAGTGCCATGCCGAGTGTAGGAATGCTAACTTTCTCAAACTGGGCACCAATGAGACGGGCACAGAACACATTGAAGGTAGCGTTAAGCTCCTGCATGGTACGTATATACTTAGCCTTGTTTGCAGCGAGAGTCTGTCCTATCTCTCCCGTAATGTTCAAGTCCTCAATAATCTCCACGCCGATACTCTGCACTTTAAACTCTATCTTATCCATCACCGCACGGCGGTTCTTTGATATTTGGCTCTCGTGTTCAGAACCGTCCTCCTCAGGAAGAGGCTCATCGCCATACAACTCCTCCTCGGTGAAGAGCGAAAGCTGCCTGTTTTTGATTTGCAACAGCTCCTCAAACACCTTAATTAGCAGAGGTAGGAAATCGCTGCCAAGACGTTTACGACCTATGGCAGGGCGTTCACAGTATTCCGACTGCAACGAAACGTTGCATAGATTCTCTCTTCTTATAGTATGAATTGTAGAGAGATAATCCATATCGTCAGGTTCTATCTTTACAAGATTCTGGCTGATGTTGGTATATACATAGCCCTTATTCAGACGGTCGTCCTGATAGAACTTCTGTTCTGGCATACGCAGAATGCGACCAACGGTCTGAGCGCCGAAAGTGAAGCTTTCTATCTTGCGGAAGATAAGCAGCACAGCAGCACGAGGACAGTCCCAACCAAGCGCGATGGCTTGTTTGAAAAGCAGGGCTTCTGTCATATTGTCGTTTTGCTCCAGTCCGTCCACATTCACCTTTTCACCACTCAGCCATACCGCAAGACGATTGTTGGTAGTGTTAATGCCGTGAATCGTGTCGAGATACAGGGTCACTTCGTCCTTGATGCTTGTGTCCTCGGTGCTCATAGATTCAGAGCCGTCGTTAGGCAGCTGGATAAGCAACAAGGGATTGATGTTGACTCCCAGTCGCTTGTAGGCTTCCGCAAGTTCATTACGTTTCTTCAGCGCCAAGCTAACAAGATGCTGCGTGAGCGACATTTCGGGAGTCGAGAAGTCGAGTGCCGGATTGATGACCACTCCTTCTTTTATCATCTGCTCTTCGATAACATGTTGGCGATGCACCTTGACCTTCTCCTCTGGGTGAGCCGTGATAGGTGTGGCAGAGATGCGTATCTCCAGTTTCGGCATGATGTTCTGCAACACCTTTTCCGACTTCTTAGCCTGTCGTCCGCCAAACATGTGTTCCTCGTCGATGATGACGACGAGCGGTATTTCTTGTTCTATCTGGGTGCGACGAGTAAGGTCGTAGAGCGAAGCACTCTGCTCCGTATCGCGAATCATAAGCGCATTGTCCTTGTTGATGCTCTCCCAGTTGACAAATAGGATTTCGCCTGGATGTATGTATCCGTTGGCAGAATGATCCATATCGTCATAGACAACAGGATGAAGCTCGCGTGTTTCGGTGAAGAAGGTCTTCATCTTGAAGTAGCTCTGCTCGTGCAGCTTGTTTGGGGCTATCCACATGAACGCCACTTCAGAGCATGGTGCGTCGGCACGCTCTGTCAGTTCGGTGCATAGACGCATAAGCATCTCGGATGCCATGATTGTCTTGCCGGAGCCAGTAGGTGCTTCAAACACGAGAGTGTGTCGCTGTCCGGCAAGTGACAGCAACTCGATTGACTTGTCTACTAATTCTTGTACAGCCTTTTGCTGATATTTCAGTACTTTCATGCTTCGCCTCCTTCCTCATTCATGTTGTCGTTTTCTCCAAAGTCGAGTGTCTGTTGTGCGTTTACTTCGGCTTCTGCCTGTGCTTTCATCTCCTGCAACGCTTCGTCAAGGAATTTTGGCTTGCGCTTGGGCAGCACTCGCTTGTATGCTTCATAAATGGCAGATGGCAGGGCGCATAACTTTACACGTTCGGCAATGTCTTCAAAATCGTCAGTGTATGGGTCGGCGCCTGGCGAGAACACGTAGACCATAGTCTTGATGCCGTCGTCCTCGGTTTGTGCCATGAGCTGCACCAATAGCTGTATGGCACGCTCCTCGTAAATCACAAGCATACGGTTTCCTTGTCCGTTATCAAAATAGCGGGCAATGTTAGGATTGATTTTCTTTCCGCAGAATTCTGCTTCTGTATAAACATCGTTCTTTATGCAAAGCATATCGGTGGCGAGACGAACGAGCTGGCGCATGTTCTTTACGCTCTTGTCGCGAGATAGGAGCGTAGTGCGGTAGTAGCGAAGGTTGTTGTCGCGCAAACCTTCCACTTCCTCGCCCTTTGGTGTGGTGTAGCCTTGGATTACTCGCTTGTTGCGCTCGTAGGTGACTTCCTCACAGATGTTGTTCTCGTTGTTGGTGACAAGGATACACTTGCGGTGTCCACCGTCCTCGGCGTTGAGTTGCATGGTGGCGTGGAGAGTGGTGCCGGAGCCTGCGAAGAAGTCAAGGATGGTGGAATTCTGTTTAGACGCCATATTAAGAATGAATGATATCAAGGCAAGAGGCTTGGGATAATCAAATTTCTTCTCGGAAAAAATATCCATTACTTCTCTTGTTCCTCTTGCAGCATTCATTGCGTCCTCCAATACAAGATTTTGGTATGGCAAAGAACGTTCTATAGCAATATCATTGTTATCAACTTTTAAATATTGTTTGAAATAAATAGCCCATTTACCCTTTTTCTTTTCAAACAGAATAAAATCATTAGCTACACCCCATTCTACTTTTTGTCTTGACCACCTCCAATTCCAATGATCCTGTTTTTCTGTTAAACAACCTGGATACAATAATGTTCCATCAGGCATATCTATAGGATAATTCAAAGCTTCAGAATAATGACTACCTGTCATTCGACGGTCTAATTTATTAGTTACATAAGGCCCTCGGAATTCTAAATGTTCATCTTTAAATTTATACTTCTTTATATCATCAACTGGCTTTGAATTAATATTAAGTTTCTCTTTTTGTTTTGCATACATCAAAACATATTCAGTAACGGTTTTTATAGCTTTTCCAGTATTAGAACCAGGGGTCGATTGCCATAACAAGTTTGTGATAAAATTGTTGCTTCCGAATATTTCATCACATAATAACTTTAAAGGAGCCTGTTCATTATCATCAATAGAGATGAAAATTACCCCCCCCCGAAGAAAGTAAAGACTTCGCAATCTGAAGTCTTTTGTTCATAAAAGACAGCCACTTTGAATGACGATAGCCGTCTTCCTTGTCTACAAAAGAATCGTTGTAGACAAAATCCTTATTGCCTGTATTGTAAGGCGGATCGATATATATCACGTCAATCTTGCCCTCGTGAGTATAAGCGAGAGCGGTGAGCGCTTCGAGGTTGTCACCCTCGATAAGGATATGGTTGGGCGCATCGGGAGACTCGCTCACGATGGCACGCTCCGGCACCTCCGTGAGAACCGGCAGCTCGTCCACAAGACGTGTTTCTATTTCTTCCGGCTTGTCCTCCCACACCAAGCCGTACTTCTTCTGAGAACGAAGAAGCTCAACAAGCGAAGCCTTCTCTTCGTTTGTCAAGCCATCGAGCTGCGTTATCTTTTTCGCAAGTTCATATTTATTCATGTTAAGCGTAATGTTTCGTTAGAATTTAAATTTATTTAATTATCAGTATCACTTTCATTAATGAGCAGCTTTCGCATTTCGTCCATATCAGGCAGAACATTTCTTAGTTCCTCACGATTGATTTCGCTCGCCATGGGCGAGCATTTTTGAAGAGAGAAACATTCTGTATCTATAGTGTCTTGATTTATAGATAGTCACCAATTTTGCAGCCCGGTACTGACTGTATAATATAGCGTCCTTTATGACCCTAACCGCTTGCTTATATTGTTGTACAGATTTTTCCATATTAAAAAGGCCATTAATGCGACCACGGCAAAAGTGCAACGCTGCGTTGCACTTTCTCATTATGTCCTGCGTAACGCTCATAGAATTTCTTCATGTACCACAGATTTCGCGGTGAAACACCCATTTTCGGGTAGCGTTCTTTCAAGTCTGCCGACAATCTTCTTACAACACTGTCACCATACCCACTTTCAATCTTGCGTTCATGAAGCATTTGGCCAATTTCCCAATATGCGGTAGAGACGTAGCCATTGACATGTCGGGCTATTTCTGTCCGCGCGTGTTCAATTACTGCGACAGCGTGTCGCAGTATCTCGGCATAATCGCTACTCTCTATTGAGAGTTTGTTGTCTTTATTGTCTGTTGTCATTTTATCAGTCTATGTTATCTTCTCTGAGATGGTCAATCTGAATGCAAAGATAATTATAATACATCACAATTACGCATAAACGCAGTGAGATTTACGTTTGTTTTGCAACTTGACGAAGACAATATTTGCATTTCTAATGCTCAATACTATGAGCTGAGCGCACAACAAAATCTTTGGTGCGAAATTCTTGAGTTTTTGAGCGTTTGAAGACAACAAGTTTATACACAGCGGGTTATGCGGTTTGCTGACGAAGCGTTAGGAAATCAGAGTCGCCAAAGAGCAACTTTCACACTCCTATAGAGCCACTTTTACACTCCCATACCTTTACTCTTGTCATACAACACAGCCTCTATTACACTCTGAAAGTGCCACTATCAGACCGTAAAAGAGGCTATGTCGTTAAGCGCAGGTACTGTTTTCACGGCAGAACACCGTAAAAACAGCAAACCGGAACTCTATAATCGATTTTTATTTTGTAACAGCTTTTTACCGTTTAGACGATATTTGCATGGTGGAATACAGGAAGACATGGTTCTTTAGACAGGAAGACATGAAGACATGTTTTTCTCTTGTTCTCTACCTATAATATTCTCCTTCATATCTATCTCATATTAGTGGAACCTGTCGCAAAGTTATAAAAAATCCGAGATTACGACAACTTTCAAGCAAGAAACCTGTCGTAATCTCGCTTTTTTATTGAGATTACGACAGGTTTAGTCTCGTAAAGCCGTACTAAATGTTCTGGTAAAACAACGAGCAGATTACAAATTACCCAAATATCGGTATTGCATAAAAAGAGAAACGGTGATAACTTTGTCAACTGAAAAACAACGGGTTATAATGTCCAACAAACAAGTTGTCACGGAATGAGAAAAGCAATAGCATTAATACTATTTTTGATAATATCGGCAGTAGCAACAGCCAACACATCATCAACAGCAATAGTCATTGACGGACGTTTCAAGGTGTCGGGACGTGTGATTGACGAAAGCACCTTACAGCCATTGCCGTATGCCATTGTCAAGGTATCAAATCTTGACTTATGGGCTACCACCGATGCCAACGGCACATTCGCCATTGAGAACATTCCCCAAGGACCGACCTCCATTGAGGTTAGGACTTTGGGATACGTCACCCGAACTGTGCAATTCAACGTCAATCGCAACACAGACCTCAAGAACATACGCCTTAAGGAGGAGAACCTAAGCATTCCGGGCGTGGAGGTCACGGCACGCAAGAAATCGACAATCGGCACCACGACTTACTCTATTGACCGTAACACGCTCGACCACTCGCAAGCCCTCTCGCTCAATGACATCATGGCTTTGCTGCCCGGCGGACAGACCGTCAACTCCACTCTGACGGACGACTCGCGCATGGCGCTGCGCTCCGCTTCTGGCGAGAGAGGCAACGCCGCATTCGGCACAGCCATCGAGGTGGACGGAATGCGTCTGAACAACAATGCCAGCATGAGCGAGACGCAATCAGCATCCACACGCAACATCTCGACATCCAACATCGAAAGCATTGAGGTGATAGCCGGAATACCGGGCGTGGAGTATGGCGACATAAGCAACGGCGTGGTGAAGGTGAACACTCGTCGCGGACATACACCATGGATTATGGAGGCGTCGATGAATCCGTACACACGTCAGGTGGCGCTTAGCAAGGGCATGGCATTGGCGAAAAATGCCGGTACGCTCAACTTCTCCTTGGAACATGCACGCTCATTCACCGACATAGCTTCGCCTCACACAGCGTATAGCCGAAACATCATGTCGGCTACCTACAATAAGGTATTCCGCATGAAAGGCTCAAGCCTCAATCTGACAACCAGTCTGACTGGCAACATCGGAGGATATAATTCGGAAGCCGACCCGGACGCTTTTCGCGACACCTATCAGCGCCAACGCGACAATCAGCTACGTGCCAACCTGCAGATTGACTGGCTCTGCAACAGCAAGCGCTCCGGAGTGTTCAACGTAGCATTGCAGGCAGCCTTCTCCACAGCCGACCGACGCTCGGAAAACTATACCAACACGTCGTCTTCGTCCACTCAAGCCTATCTGCACACCATGACCAACGGCTATGCCATAGCCAAAGACTACGCTGACGGCATGGGCGCTGGCGACATCATACTGGGTCCGACGGGCTACTGGTATGTGCGCTCGTTCAACGACCAGAAGCCTGTGACCATGCAGCTTAAACTAAAGGGCGAATGGACACGACGCATTCTCGGAGCCGTGAACAAGCTGACTGTCGGCACCGAACTAAACTCCACACGCAACAACGGTCAGGGCACATACTATGACGACATGCGTCTGGCTCCCACATGGCGACCCTATGACTACAGTCTCCTGCCAACGATGCACAGTCTGGCGATGTACATAGAGGAACGCCTTACGATAGGCAGACTGATGCTCGTAGGCGGACTGCGTGACGACATCACTATGATCAGCGGTTCTGACTACGGCACAGCAGCAAGCCTCTCGCCACGACTAAACGCACGCTATAATATAATAAAAGGTAAGAACGCGTCGCTCACGCTGCATGCCGGCTATGGCAAAAGCGTTAAGCTGCCGTCGTTTCAGGTGCTCTATCCTGCCGACACATACACGGACCGCCTCGTATTCACGCCTGGATCAACTGCTGACGGCAAGGCTTACTATGCCTACTACACCGACGTGAAACGCGCCTTATATAACAGAAATCTGAAATGGCAGCATGCCAATCAGGTGGAAGCAGGACTGGACGCAACCGTCGGCAAGGCGCGACTGAGCGTTTCGGCATTCTGGAGCCGTACGTACAATCCGTATCAGACTCTGAACGTATACACACCCTTTGCCTACAACCAGACGTCGCAGTCGGCTCTTGAGGGATGCGGAATTGCCGCCGCCGACCGCATTTACGACGTAAACCCGACTACGGGCGTGGTAAGCGTGACATCTGCCACTGACGGACATACGGTGACGCTGCCCTACTCCACCCGCCGCACTTACACCGCCAACAGACAGTATGTGAACGGTTCGCCCGTTACGCGCTACGGACTGGAATGGGTGGCAGAGATGCCCATCATCAGCAACCGTCACACCTTAGGTTTGTCGCTGCGCATAGACGGCAAGTATTATCACTATCGCGGCATCGACAATACGCTCATTGCGGGCAGTCCCAATGGCATTGGCGACCAAGCCGAAAGCTCCGACGTACAACCGCTCATAGGCTATTACGTAGGCAGCAACGTCACATCAGCCTCAACGGCAAGCACGCCTACGGTGAGCAACGGCATGCTGGACAAGGGATGCAGCCTCAACACAACTCTGACGGCACGTATACCACGACTGCGACTCATCATGACCATGCGTCTGGAGGCGACATTGCTAAACTACCGACGCAATCTCTCGGACAACCGCACAACCATAGCGCTCAACGAGGCTGGCGACGTGACTGGAACAAAATATACGGGACAGACCGACCATTATGTAGCTGTATACCCTGAATACTACTCTACATGGGACAATCCATCGGAACGCATTCCCTTCGCAGAGGCTCTTATGGCTGCCAAGGACAACAATCCTACACTATATCGCCAACTGAGCAATCTGATAGTAAGAAGCAACACTGCATATTACTTCAATCCGCAGGATGTGTCGGCATATTGCTCAGCCAACTTCTCCGTAACGAAGGAGATAGGCAAATGGGTGAGCCTGTCGTTCTACGCCAACAACTTCTTCAACAACTTGGCGTCCGTTCGCAATGCACAAACCGGGCTGAAGACATCACTGTTTGACAGCGGATACGTCCCGAAGTTCTATTATGGAGCATCTGTCAGAGTGAAGTTGTAAGACTGTAGACGAGTAGACAACATACGAGTAAAGACAAGGAAATATGAACAATATAATGAAACACTATTTTGCCCTGCTGCTTACTGTACTGACCATATTGGCATCGTGCAGCTACGACGAGCATATAGACACTTACAACATCGAGGTGAGGCTGAGCGAAAGCGTAGCTGATGTTTCGGTAAAGATGACCAACAACATCGGCAGCACATTCGAAGCTTCCACAGACGGCGACGGTATTGCCCGCTTCACTCTGCCCGCTGGCATATACAGCGTCAGCGCATCGAAGGTGAGCGACGACGAATACTTCCGTCATGTATGCAACGGAGCTTTGTCCGACGTGGCTATAGGCAGCAACAGCACTACAGTAATGATGCCAGTCAGCGTCACTACTATGCAGACAGCCAACCCTATACTTATAAAGGAGCTGTATAATGGAGGTTGTCAGAAAGACGACGGGTCTGGCAAATTCGCCATAGACAAGTGCATCATCATCTACAACAACTCATCTGAGACGGTGGCGCTCGACAACGTAGGTTTCGGCATCGTCGAGCCATACAATGCCGAAGCCAACACCCACTCCTTCCTCAACGGAGGCAAGCTGGACTATGCCGACGCCGACTGGATTCCGGCGCTCAACGGCATCTGGTATTTCCAACCGGGCTGCACGATAGCTCCTTACTCAGAACTCGTGGTGAACGTGCATGGAGCCATTGACAATACGCAGACCTACAGCAACTCTGTCAACTATGCCAACGCAGCCTACTACTGCATGTACGACGTGGAGGCAACAAGCAGCGACGGAGGCAAGTATAACAACACCATGTATTATCCTTCTCCTGCCGACGTTATCTCCACAAGCCACTATCTGAAGGCTGTGAAATACGGTAAGGGCAATGCATGGGCGATGAGCCAGACTTCGCCAGCCGTGATAATGTTTCGTACCGAGGGTGTGACACCTAAGGAATTCGGCGAGAACAATGCCAATATGATATACCCAACGGGCAAAGAGGGCAACATAGTGTATGCCTGTCTGAAGATGCCGCGTAGCTGGGTGATTGACGCAGTAGAGGTGTATAACGCCACAGCTCTTGCCAACTGCAAGAAGCGCCTAACGTCCGATCTGGACAATGGCTATGCCACTCTTACCGGAGGCTACGGACATGCCTTGATAAGAAAGGTGGAGAAGACCGTGGACGGGAATGCCGTATATCAGGACACTAACAATTCAACGAATGACTTCTATGAAGCTGAAAATTGTTCTCTTCGCTAATCTGCTGTGTCTGCCGGCAATGGCACAACGCGACTTCCGGCTGACCGAACAGCGCAACGTATGGCTGACATCGGACAACGCCGCAGCTCTCACATCCTTCGACGACAGCACCATAGCTCACGCCACGCTCTCTTATCGTCACGACGAAGGCAAGCTGCATACCATGTCAGAAGGAAAGCGTCAGGACGTTTATGATGCCGACGTGCAGTCATACTGCAGACTCTCGGCTGACGTTGTGGCTTACGGCAGAGCCACGTACAGCCGACACAACATCTCAGATGCTGCCGGCAGCATGCTTATGCCTACAACGCAGCTGAAGCCGTTTGACCTCGTTGAGGAAACAAACGACAATGCCGGCGACAAGAGCATGGAGACATTCTGCATAAACGGAGCCATCGGCTGGAGAGCATGGCGACGGCTGGCTGTAGGCGCACGCCTCAACTATACAGCCGGCACATACGCCAAGCAGCGCGACCTTCGTCACAGCAATACGCTGACGGATATGGACGTAAGGACGAACGCTTTCCTTGCGTTACCTCACAACAGTGGCATTGGTGTAGGACTGGTCTATAACCGTCGCATAGAGGCTATGCAGTTTAAGACCTACGGCACTACGGACCAGATCTACTACACGCTCATCGACTATGCCAACCGTCATGGCGAACGTGAGACTTTCGGCACCGAAGGGTTCACCGACAGCAAGAACCGTCTGCCACTGCTCTCAGAACACATTGGCGTGACGGCTCAAGCCAAGTATGACCGTCTGTTCGCTGACATCACGTACAGCCACCGCACCGGCTACTACGGACGTAAGTCGCAATACAGCGCTTCGCATGAGCAGCACCACGGCGACTGCCTCGCAATGCATCTGCGCTACGACATGACACAAAACGTGGAGCGTCTCGTATGGATGGACCTACGAATGACCACCGAAAGCCTCACATCCGAACGCGAGAACTATCGGCAGACAACAGCCACAAACGGCACGGCTGCCATATACTACGAATACTTCGAACCTACTAAGATGGCAGACAAGGTGCAGACCTACGGCATGGCCACTGTGAACGCCTACTGGAAACCGTCGGGACAGATATTCTTATGGCACATCATGGGAGGCACCCACTACTGGACACGCCGACAGACCGCCTACGTCTATCCTGACACATACACCACATCGCGCCACATCATCGCTCCGTTTGTCAGCGCCCGACGCAGTCTGCTCACACGAGGAGGCAAGCTATGGTCAGCAGAAGCAGGAGTGATAACCACAATGGGCAGCTTCAGTCAAGTGGCAGCACATGCAGCCGTCAAATACGAAATGCCGTTCAAAGGCACGCCATTACGTCCTGCCATATCGCTCAGGTATGACTTCCGCCAAGCCACCGATGGTGACATGAAAGGAATGGTACGCAACACGCTGACCGTAACCGCAGCAGCAACATTTTAGGAAACAACTTAAAAAAAATCAGAATATGAAGAAAACATTTACATTTATCTTCGCTTGCATAGCAGCGATGACAGCAATGGCTCAGAGCGACGGCTCAACAGTATCATGGGGTCTTAACGGCACCGGCACGGAGGCAGACCCTTACATCATCAGCACAGCAGCCGACTTCGCTGCAATGGCAAACAACTGCAACGCAGACCACAAGGGAACCGGCGAGTACTTTAAGATGACTAACGACATCGACTTCGGCGGTTCGGAAGCGAGCCCGACGCAACTGCCTGCCATCGGTAAGGACGGCAACGCCCAGATCACTAAGATAGCCTATGGCTTTGACGGAACGTTTGACGGCGACGGACACACCATCAGTGGCATTTATCACACCGAGAACGGCAATAATGCTGAAGGTAAGTATAACGCCCTGTTCGGATGCATCGACAAGAACGGCGTGGTGAAGAACATCGTCTTCAGCGAGAACAACCACATCACAAGCTACAACTACGTCGGCTCCATCGCTTCACTAAATATGGGCACCATAGAGAACTGCTCCAACTATGCAGACATCACAGCCACAAACTTCGCTGCCGGCGGAATATGCGGATTCATGGTCAACGGCAACGGAACCGTGAAAGACTGCCATAACTACGGCAACGTGACGGCTATGACTTACGCTTCTGGCATCTGCGGCGGATCGCAGTCAGGCAAAAGCATCACTACGTACAGCTATCTTATAGAGGGCTGCACCAACAGCGGCAATCTTTCAACCAGCAACGGCCTTGGTTCGGCAGGCATTGCCGGCTCTTACTCTGGCGCCATACGAAACTGCACCAACAGCGGCAACGTGGACGACACTCAGGGAACAGCCAAGAGCAAGCAGTATACAGCCGGCATCGTAAGCTGCGCCAGCTTTGCTGTTGACATCGACGGATGCACCAACAGTGGTTCAATCAGCGGTGTGAAGAACGTGGGCGGCATCGTCGGCAACGTGATGAAGGGCGACGAGGCTGCAACGGCTATCAGCAACTGCGTCAATAACGGAGCAGTAAGCGGACAGGACCTTTACATAGCCGGCATCGTAGGCAATTCGGCACGCGCCGAAGGACTGGTATCGATAGTGAAGTGCACTAACAATGGCGAGGTAACATCTACTGGCACCTCTGAGTTTATCGGCAACCTGCGCGGCAACACCACCATTGCTCTTGGCGATGGCAACGTGATAGGAGCCGGACTCAAGGTTCTGCCTCTCGACCCGACTGACCCGACTGGCATCAGCGACGTGAATGTCAACAAGACCGCCAACGGTGTATTCCTGAGAAACGGCAAGATCGTAATTGTCAAGAACAACAAGGAATATACAGTCGGAGGCGTTCAGATGGTTGAGAAATAAAAAAAACTGATTCCCGACTATAAAAACAACTTAAATACTGAATATGAGACAAAGACGTATCTTCTCTCTTCTTATGTGCCTTGGCAGCTGCATAGCTGTCTCGGCACAGACCTTGCCTCTCGACAGCTGCATTCGCAAAGGCAAACTCGCCAACGGGCTTACCTATTACATACGCCACAACGCCCAGACTCCAGGACAGGCCGACTTCTACATCGCTCAGCGTGTTGGCTCAATACTTGAAAACCCTGAGCAGCGCGGTCTGGCTCACTTTCTGGAGCACATGGCATTCAACGGTACTCGCAACTTTCCTGACGGCAATGGCGGCGAACGCTCCGTACGTAACTGGTGTGAGCGCAACGGCATAAAGTTCGGTGCCGACCTCAATGCCTACACCTCCATAGACCAGACCGTCTATAACATATCCAACGCTCCCGTGAACAAGGCGGGCGTTACAGACACCTGCCTCATCATTCTGCACGACTGGGCTGGCTCGCTGCTGCTCAAGGACAACGAAATCGATCAGGAGCGTGGCGTGATACGTGAGGAATGGCGCACACGACGCTCACGTATGGCAACGCAGCGCATGATGGAGAATGCCATGCCTGTGATATACGCAGGATCGAAGTATGCCGACTGTCTGCCGATAGGACATATAGAAGTGGTGGATACGTTCCATTACGATGTTCTGCGCGACTATTACCACAAGTGGTATCGTCCCGACCTGCAGGGCATTATCGTTGTGGGCGACATCAATGTGGACGAGATAGAAGCCAAGATAAAGAGCCTCTTTAATGACGACTCGGTGCCAGCAGGTGCCCCACAGCGCACTTACTATACGGTGCCTGACAACAAGGAGATGATAGTATACACCCAAGCCGACAAGGAGCAGCCCACGCTCAACTTCTCGCTATACATGAAGCACGATGCCGAACCACGAGAGACGAGAGCCACACGCGAGGCTTTCCTCGGCAGCTACAAGTCGAAGCTCGCCATGTTCATATTGCGTCAGCGACTGGCTCAGCTTTCACACGAGGCACAGCCGAGAGTGATGTCAGCAAGTTGCCGCGCAGGCAACTTCTACGTCACCACCGAGAAGGATGCCTTTGCCCTTAACCTCGGTCTGATGCCAAATAATCCGCAGGCTGGCATCGATGCTGCCATAGAGATTGTGGAGAAGGCAAGACGTTACGGATTCACGGAGGCAGAACTGGAGCATGCCAAGGTGCAGCACACCGTCAACATCGAACACCGCCTTGACAACAAGGACAAGACACGAAACGCCGAATATGCCAAGAACATCGTGTCTAACTTCTGTAGCGACGAGCCTTGCATGAACATCGAATACGAGGCAGCTCTGGAGGCTGAGTTCTCTGCCAGCGTCACTCTCGACGACATCAACGAGACAATGAAGGAAATGGCTGACAATCAGAATCAGGTGTGCATCGTCTTCGGTCCGACAGAGTATGACGGCAAGCCATACACCATGCCTTCGGAAGATCAGTTCCGTACATGGATAGAGAATGCGCAGAAGCAGGAATACGCCAACGACAACTCGTCACGTCAGGTTGACCCTGTCTTCATGAAGAAGCTGCCCAAGAAGGGCAAGATTCTCTCCAAGCATACAGCCGCCAACGGCTACACCGAATATCTCCTCTCTAACGGCATAAAGGTGAGCGCGCGACAGTCAGACATCGAACCCAACCGCCTTACTATAAACATGTTTCGCATGGGCGGTCGCTCGCTCTATCCTGACACAGACGCTCCGACGCTGCAATTCCTCGGAAGCGTAGTAAAAGAGAGCGGAGCTGCCGACTTCGACTTTCTCACTCTCGAGAAGAAGCGCCGGGGCAAGGCGCTGCGCGTGGTGCCATACATCGACGACGAGGAAGAAGGTGTGAAGGGAGTTTGCGTGGCGTCCGACCTTAAGACGTGGTTGCAGATAATGTATCTCTACCTCACCAATCCGCGCAAGGACAAGGCCATATTCCAGAATATGATATCCAAACAACAGTCGATGTTGCGTAACCGCAACGCAAGCCCTAACGTCACCTACAACGACTCGTTGCGCGTAGCCGTATACGGAGAACGCAAGCGCACCCAACCGCTCACGGCTGACCGCATGAACGAGGTAAGCTTCGACCGTATCTACCAGATTTACAACGAGCGCTTCAGCAATCTTTCCGGCATGAACCTCATCATTACGGGCGACATACGCGAGGACGACTTCGAAGAGCTTATCTGCCAGTACGTGGCAAGTCTGCCAGGCAAGAAGAACACCAACAACGACTGCAAACCCGGAGAATACACTCTCGACATTCAGGAGGGAAAGGTTACGAAGGTGTTCCACAAAGAGATGGCAACTCCTTCGGCACAGACCAACATCGTCTATTCTGCACCAATAGCCTATACCGCAGACACGGACCTCAAGCTTGACGTGCTCTCTCAGATTATGCGCGGCGTCTACACAGAAAAGGTGCGCGAGGAAAAGGGAGGCACATACGGCGTTAACGTCGAAGGACAGTTCTGGAGATATCCTGCAGACGGATGCTCAATGACCGTCAGCTTCCGTTGCGACCCGAACAAATACGACGAGCTTCTGCCCGTAATAGACCAGCAACTGCAACGCATGGCAGAAGAGGGTCCCACCGAGGAACAACTGGAAAAAGTGAAGGAATATGCTCGCAAGAACTACAGTCGCGCCGTGCTCACCAACGGATGGTGGGAATACGTGCGCTATCACGAACTGCGCGAGGGCATCGACTTCAACAAGGACTATCTGCAGAAGGTGGACAGTCTAACCACTGACAGCATTCGCGACTTCTGCCGACAGCTCACAGCGGCAGGCAATCGCATTCAGGTAACAATGAAATAACTCAGAAAAAGAAAAAGAAATGACAAAGAACATGCTTTCAATAAGGAAGTGCATCAAAAGAGGAGCAGCGACAACATTGCTGCTCCTCGCAGCCATCACCATCCAAGCCGACAACGTGATGAAACGACACGCCGACGGCACCTGCTCAGTAAACACCAGAACAATATGTAAAGCCCGTGGCTATCGCAAAGGCACCCCAGTAGAGGTGTACTTCAAGAACGGCAAGGTGCTGAAAGTGGTGGCTCTGAAAAATGAAGAAACTGTGCCTTACTTCGCCCGCATAAAGAAGTTTCTGCTGCCACTTTACAACAACCTGAAAGTATCAAAGGCTAAGAAACTCGCCGAGCGCACAGACATTGACGGATGCACCGGTGCAACGTTCAGCACAAAGGCAGTACAGAAAAACATACAGACTGCCATTGGATATTACGAGAAGAACAAGTAAGACAAAACTACATTTTAAGATTGCGGTAGAGAAAGAAAAACTCTACCGCATTTTTTTATGTGTTTACGCCGTTTGTATAAAATTTGTTTGATATCCCATATATTTTGTGTACCTTCGCATAAAGATAGAAGAAAAGTAAAGTTCTGATATTTAAGAATTTCCATCGTCCAACATCCCACGCATATTATTACCAATATTGACATTCCTGAGATATGAACAAAACAGAAACTATACATCAAATAACATTCAGCCCTACCGGCGGAACACGCCGTGTAAGCGAATTATTGTGTAAAGCAATGGAGGCTGAGAGCAACATTACAGAACTTTGCACAAAGCAGGAGAACTTGTCATATCCACAAGTCTCTGCTGACGACTTGGTGATTATCTCCATGCCCGTGTATGCTGGTCGTGTGCCAGCTTTGGCTGTGGAAAGACTGAAAGGCATAAAGGCAAACGGTGCCAAATGTGTGATTGTGGCTGTCTATGGCAACAGAGCCTATGAAGATGCCTTAGTGGAAATGCAGGATGTCTGTACGGAGATGGGCTTTAGGGTGATAGCTGCTGTTGCAGCCATTGCAGAACACAGTATTTGCAGGATGTACGGCGCCGGCAGACCTGACGCTGAGGACGCCAAAGAATTAGCCTCGTTCGGCGCGGCTATAATTGGAAAGGCGAAGAAGGAACTGCCTTTCGAGCCACTTGTATTGCCAGGTAACCGTCCTTACAAGCAAGATTGCGTTGGCCCCTACCCCGTCGCCGGCGACCTTTGCACGGAATGCGGACTTTGCGCGAACGAATGCCCAACGGGAGCTATATCACCTAACAATCCAAAGAGCAACAATCATGAACTTTGCATCGGTTGCATGCGCTGTGTGAAGGTTTGTCCTGCTCAGACAAGATGCATAGGCGAACGTCTTAACATGCTGGTGGCTCACCTTAAACCGTTATGTAGCGAAAGAAAGAATAACGAGCTATTCATATAAAATAGACAACTTATGTTAATATAACATAAATATACAAATGAGAAAATACGGATAAATGTGGTATGTAAAATAAAATATGTAACTTTGCACCCGCTATTACGAGTTAGTAGCATAATTCAAACCATAAAACAATAAAATAAAAAAATGGCAACAAAAATCAGATTGCAGCGCGGCGGACGTAAGGGTTACGCCTTCTATCGTATCGTTATCGCTGACTCAAGAGCACCACGTGATGGTAAATTCACTGAGAAGATTGGTACTTACAACCCTAACACCAATCCTGCTACCGTAGATTTGGATTTCGACCGTGCACTCTATTGGGTAGAGACTGGCGCACAGCCCACAGCTACAGCACACAACATCCTCAAGGGCGAGGGCGTATACTTGATGAAGCACCTCCGTGGTGGCGTTAAGAAGGGCGCTTTCGACGAGGCTACAGCACAGAAGAAGTTCGACGCTTGGAAGGAAAACAAGCAGAACGGTCTGAACACTGTACGTGAGAATGAGGCTAAGGAGAAGTCTGCAGCTGCCGCTAAGGAGCTTGAGGCTGAGAAGAAGATCAACGAGGCTATCGCTAAGAAGGTGGCTGAGAAGAAGGCCGCTGAGGCCGCTGCTAAGGCTGAGGCTGAAGCTGCTGCTAACGCAGAGGCTGCTGAGGCTCCCGCTGAGGCATAAGCAAGATAGCGTAATGATAAAAGCATTAAGCTAACAAACAAACACATGAATCCCAAGGACAAGACAGTTCTTGGGATTTATTGTTTTTAGACATATATACACATAAACCTTTGTTGAACTAAAAGACAAAAGCACGTGAACACATCACATCATACATCCACATCTTTCAACTGCAAGGCCATCGCTCTTGACCTTGACGGAACGCTTACAAATCACGAGAAGGTAATAACGCCTCTTACAAAGAAAGCCCTGCTTGAAGCGCAGGAGAAGGGCATCAGCATCATTCTTGCCTCAGGTCGTCCCACATACGGCATCGCCCCATTGGCGGACGAACTGGGACTGGACACAAAGGGAGGATACATCCTTGCCTACAATGGAGGAAAGATTGTGGACTGGCGCACCAAGGAAGAGATTTATTCGAACTGCCTTCCTGAGGATGTCATACCCGAGATTTACGAATACGCAAAGACTCACCAGCATGCTCTCTTGGGATATAAGGGAAAGGAGATTGTTACGGAATGCCCTACGGACAAATACGTTCTTGAGGAGTCGCGCATCAACAAGATGCCCGTAAGAAAGGTGGAGAACCTTCTGGAGGTCATCGAACGCAACCCAACGAAGCTGCTTATGACTGGTGATCCAGAAGAAATGAAGAATGCTGAGACCGACCTTGCTGGAATAATGAAGGGAAGGATGGACGTGTTCAGATCAGCCCCGTTCTTCATTGAACTGGTGCCAATGGGCATCGACAAGGCAGAATCGCTGAAAAGATTACTCGCCATCATGGGCATAGGAACCGAAAACCTTATGTCGTTCGGCGACGGATATAACGACATAAGCATGATTAAGCTGGCTGGCATGGGAATCGCCATGGAGAATGCAGCGCAAGAAGTGAAGGAAGCAGCCGACTACGTCACGCTGTCAAACGAAGAGGACGGCGTAGCTGCAGCATTGAAGAAATTTATCGAATAAAGAAAATAGGAGCTGTGGACAAAGATATCCGCAGCTCCTATTGTTTTTATTTTCTTGCATACGTCAATACATAATCCTCATTGAACGTATAGTCTATACGGACGCTCTCGCCGGTTATGAGATTATTGCCGCATAATGCCCCACCCTGCTCCGCATCCATTATCTTGATGTTTTGGAAAGTCAGACGCTCGTCTGAATAGAGCTTATAGATTGTTTCCTTAGCGCACCAGAACAGCAACGTCGGGATAACATCAGGGACAACATCTTTATCTCCCTTCTCTTTTTTTTCCTTTGAAAACTGCAAAGCATTAGGCTTCTCATCCTCTCGCAGGAACCTGTCAGCTATACGAAGCACTCGTGTATTGATGTATTCAATATCCACAGCCACATCGCAAGACGTGGACAGTATCACAGAAACAAAGCCCTTGGTGTGGCTAATGCCAATCTTATAACCTTCCACATACGGTTTGCCTGAAGGTTCATGACCGATAACAAGATTTCTGTTGCCCGTCATGGCAAAGAGCAATGAATAGACGGAAGCCGTCTCTTTTCGCCTGCCATCTGACAGACTCATCAGTCGGTCGTAAAATGGCAAGGAAGCGAATTGCTCATAATTGAGATTCTCTTCCATCTTCCAAACACCAAGACGTACATCCTTATCGATTTCATTTATGAACAATAATGCCATAACGTATAACTACTATAAGGATTACTACTCATCAGAAGCCGACTTATCACGATTCTCATGAACAATTACCTTTACCTTACTGATACGGCGTTCTTCAATACTTACAATCTCAAAGGTATAGTTCTTATAGTCAATCTTCTCATGGACGCTAAGGAAGTCTCCCTTTATCTCAAGCAAGAGTCCGGCAAGCGTATCTGCATCACCCTCCACATCAGAGAACTCATCGTCGTCCACATTCAGAATCTTGCAGAAGTCGGTAAGCAAAGTCTTGCCCTCGAAGATGTACGTATTATAGTTCAACTTTGTGTAAGTCTTGTCTTCTTCATCGTATTCGTCGTTTATCTCGCCTACAATCTCCTCAAGGATATCCTCAAGCGTAACAAGACCACTCGTACCACCAAACTCATCCACAACGATGGCGATATGCACCTTGTCCTCCTGGAATTCTCGCATAAGATCGTCAATCTTCTTTGTTTCAGGAACGAAATAAGGAGGACGCATAAGACTCTGCCAACGGAAGGTGGTGGGTTTAGAGAGATGCGGAAGTAAATCCTTGATGTAGAGAATGCCGCGGATGTTGTCCGCACTATTCTGATAGACCGGTATACGGCTGTAATTGTTCTCAATGACACAGTTGAGCACTTCCTGGTAAGTAGACCTTATATCAATGCCAACGATGTCCTGACGACTGGTCATCACCTCCTTTGCTGTTTCGTCACCGAAGCGGATAATACCCTTAAGCATACTCTGCTCGTCCTTGATATCGTCCTTATCGGTAAGCTCAAGAGCCTGCTCAAGATCGTCTACACTAAGGACATGACTCTCCTTCTGCACCACTTTCTCAGCAAGAACGCCACTTCTGAGCAACACGTTCTCAATAGGCCAGAACAATTTACGGCAGAAAGTGATTCCTCCAACACACTTACGGCAGAACCCCAACGGATCCTGACGACTGTATACCTTCGGCATAATCTCGCCAAAGAGAAGGAGCAGGAAGGTAAGAAGAACCGTTAACGAAAGAAACTGCAACCAATATGCACGCGGACCAAAGTTCATTATGTGAGCAAAAATGTAATTGCACAACATAATAATGGTGACGTTCACGAAGTTGTTGGTGATGAGAATGGTTGCCAAAGTGCGCTCGCTATCCTCACGCAAAGCCTGAATTTTCTTATCGCTGGACGTACGCTGGTCGCTAATCTCTGAGAGATCGGAAGGTGAAAGGCTGAAGAAAGCTATCTCCGAACCACTTGCAAAGGCAGAAGCTCCCATAAGCAACATCACCAAGAATATTGCAAACAACACACCCAACGTAGGCAGTTGGAAGGAAACGTCATTAAATGACTGTACGAAAAAATCTATATAAGGGTCAAGCATAATTATAATAATTAGAATGGCAAGGTGTCATCTTGAGTGTCTATCTTATTGACACCGGCACCCTGTTGTAGGCTTGCATCTACAGCCTGTGGCTTTGCAGAAGAAGCGTTACGAGGAGTAAGAAGCTCCATATTCTCGGCATAAATCTCAGTAACGTAGTGTCTGATGCCCTTCTTATCGTCATAAAAACGATAACGGATGCGACCCTCGATACAGATTTTGTCGCCTTTATGCACATATTTCTCCGTAATCTTAGCCAACTCGCGCCACACCACAATGTTGTGCCAGTCTGTACGATCCGGCACACGCGTTCCATTAGGAAGCACATAGCCACGCTCCGTTGTAGCAAGCGAAAACTGTGCCACAGCCTGGTCAGCGTCGTAATATTTCACTTCCGGCTCCTTGCCGACATTTCCGATTAGTAGAACCTTATTCATATCTATACTGTGTTTTTATGATGGTTGCTGATATATAAAAAAGACAAAGGGTGCCATGCTACTATGGCAGACACCCCTTCTTTATATCAATGCTCTTTCTCTTCTATTTCCACATTCCCAAATACTTGTAATGGAAATTCTTGCCTTTTGCAGACGGGAACTGCGAACGATTGTCCACTCTTCCGCGCAAATGCTCTACAATACGATTGTAGCAATCCTGACCAGAGTTGGCTTTGCAACGCACTACGAACTTCGTATCGCGATACTCATGCTTTCCGGTAGCAGGAACAAGCACAACACGCTTGAAGTCGAGCTCACCTTCATACCATCCCATACGTTCTTCTGTAAGGCGATTAGTCGTGGCAGAAGCTCCGTCACGCTTATCAGCCGCCGAACCATTGTTCTGTCCGTTGGAATGAAGCGCCTTCTTCTGCTTGAAGTCAAGCATTGTAGCCGCTGTTGTCTTAATAATGATAAAATATACTCTGGGGCGAATTTTATACCTTTTAGGATAATAGACTTCACCTTGAGCATAATCCCTGATATCGGCCTCCAAATCTGGATTCATGCCTATCTCGGGAATTGAACTCAAAAAATCCAAAGCCTCGTCAACATTATGAACTAATGTCTCCTTATCAAAATATCTCAAGTATAAATTCATTGATTGTCGAAATCTGGTTTATAAGATAGGATAATAAAAAGAA
>ULVP01044384.1_pt1 | contig 88942 bp, 76 predicted proteins | sample 1959551 | NCBI WGS metagenome assembly ULVP01 (sample SAMEA4835789, study PRJEB28245) | human gut metagenome | biome: gut microbiome; material: fecal sample | place: Denmark | collected 2008 | reverse complement strand
TGGCCCCTTGGCACACAGACTTTGGCACAAAGTCTAGTGTGCTATTACACCTTGCCAGAGGTGTACAGGCTCTCCCGGTACGCACGTGCGCAGCGATTACCCTCAAACGCGCCATATAGCACAAAAGGCAGGACACCACCGTCATAGTGATACCCTACCTTTGCTCGTTTACCGCTCTGCGTACTCTCGCCGCAAAACCTCCGATAAACAAAAAACGTACCCGAACCCTTTCTCGTAAAGAATCGGGTTCGAGTACGAACTGTATGGTGGGCCCACCAGGACTCGAACCTGGGACGGGGCGGTTATGAGCCGCCTGCTCTAACCAACTGAGCTATAGGCCCGCAATATCGACATATATTATTTTAGCAATAAATGAGAGAAAAAGCAAGAAAAAGTCGCGCATGATAAAAGAAGGAAGCAGTGCATTCGGAATCAGCATCTCCCCGGCATCGAAAGTACATAAAAAAGTGACCCTCTTTTCGAAAAAGGGTCACTTCCATCACAAAGGAGCAGCAGGCTTTCGTAAGTATCTATGGAGGCATTCCCTGCAATCTGGCACCAGCGCATTTCACGGTTCATGTCGTACAAGTACGGCTAAACTTCGCTCTAGGGTTTGCCCGCGAGGCGAATCCTGCATGAGATCTTTTGACCTGCTGCGTCTTTCTATGATTTGTATTTCTTACGCTCTCCGGCGGCTAGCACGCTTTCGAGCGAGAGAAGGGAAATCGGATCCGCCGTCTGCCCTCTCTGCACTCCTTTCCTATAGGTCTGTGCACGAAGGAGTGCGGAGAAAGCTTTTGGGCTCCCGGGAAGATTTCCCTCTCCGAGAAATACCATCGTAGAAATTCCGGATTTTACACGGTTTTCTTTTCATAAAATAAAAAATCTGAACATTCTACGATTGAGTCCGTGTTTCCTTAATTTCTCTCAGGATGATAGCCGGGGAGTGTGTTTGCGGGAATGCTAAGATCCAGATCATAGCCACTGAGCGGATCGATATTGCTGGCAACTGCACGCTGGTAGTCTCCCATGGAGGCTCTCGACTGCATCGACTGATAATCTCCATATTCTGCCGCATCACAGTACCTTTCGATCGCTCTCACACGGGCATGAATTTCATCCATCAGCTCGGTGTAGCGGATTTCGTCCGGCTCGATGGTACCAAGGCCATTTTGTGTCGCGTAGGCACGCCATTGGATCATACTTTCATACTCTGCGACGAGGCGTGCATTCGTCATTATCCAAGGCTGCGTGCGGTTGTCGAACCAGTCCGGGCGCGCGGAGAGTTCATCTGGCGGCCATGGATCGAGCGTGCCTGCAAAGGCAGTGGGATTCGTGCCATCCGGACTTTCTATCCGTTTCACACCATACTTTTCCGCTTCGCGTTCGCTTTTCTTCTGTTTCTCGCTCTTTGGTCGGGACTGTTTCACCGGTTTCTTTTGGGCGGAAGAACCAAGAACGCTTCCGATGGCTTTATCCGCTGCTTTGCCCGCGATGTCTCCCCAGCCGAATGCCTCTGCTTCTCCGGTAAGGCCGAAAAGCAGGGCAGCGGTGAGCCCGATAGCAAGAATAGATTTCTTTTTCAGCATGACCGCCTCCTTTGGAACTATAACCGCATTATAACATAAGTATATAGGAAATCCAAACAATCCAGAATGACGATACGGGAAGATGGATTCTCCCCTGTCCATTTTTCGCATAGATCCGTTAGCACAGTCCACACTTGTTCTGCCAACGGCCATCTCACGGACGTTCTTTCCGTCCGCTCAGGTTGACGGTGCGCCTTTGTCACCCTTCTCCGCTGGACTACGTGTTTCAACAAAAAAGAGAAGCCTCGTGGCTTCTCTTTTCGCTTGCTTATTATTTGACAACAATATTGACGATTCTCTTCGGTACGACGATGACTTTCACAATGGTCTTGCCTTCGGTGAATTTCTGGATTTCCGGAAGAGCCTGGGCTTTTTCGCCGATCTCTTCGCGCGCCATAGCTATCGGAACGGAGATTGTCGCGCGGACCTTACCATTGACCTGGACAGCGAGTTCAACTTCGTCGACGACGAGAGCCGATTCATCACAGGCCGGCCAAGCAGCCAGATGGATGCTTTCTTCCTTCTGTCCTGCGCCCTGCCAGAGTTCTTCGGTCATATGCGGAACGAATGGCGCAAGGAGAATGAGGAGGTTTCTGACGAGCTCGCCGGAAAGGCTCGCTTCGATGGTATCATGGGATTCGATGAAGCGGTACATATCGTTTACGAGTTCCATGATGGCAGAAATCGCAGTATTGAAAGCAAATTTCCCATCCAGATCTTCGGTGACTTTTTTGATGGTCTGGTGCAGTTTTCTTCTGAGAGCGAATTCATCAGAGGAGAGTTTGCCTTTTTCTTCAGTCTGAATGTCTTCGTACTTGCCGACAATGGTCCAGACGCGTTTCAGGAAACGGTAGGAGCCTTCGACGCCCTGATCGGACCATTCGAGGTCTTTTTCCGGCGGAGCAGCAAAGAGGATGAAGAGGCGGGCAGTGTCAGCGCCGTATTTCCCGACAATTTCTTCCGGGGAAACGACGTTGCCGACGGATTTACTCATCTTGCCGCCATCTTTCAGGACCATGCCCTGACAGAGCAGGTTCGTGAATGGTTCCGGATAGTCGACCATGCCTTCATCCTGAAGGACTTTCATGAAGAAACGGGAATACAGCAGGTGAAGGATGGCGTGTTCGATGCCGCCGATGTACTGGTCGACGGGCATCCAGTAGTTTGCCTTATCCTTTGCGAATGGTTCTTCGGTATTGTGCGGATCGCAGTAACGCAGGAAGTACCAGGAAGAATCGATGAAGGTATCCATAGTGTCGGTTTCTCTCGTAGCATCCGCACCGCACTGTGGACATTTGCAGTGAAGGAAGGCTTCACTGGTTTCGAGCGGAGAGGTCGCACCTGCGACAAAGTTGACGTCTTCCGGCAGTTTGACCGGGAGATCTTTTTCCGGGACAAGGACATTACCGCAATGCGGGCAGTGAATGATCGGGATCGGGCAGCCCCAGTAGCGCTGGCGGGAAATCAGCCAGTCACGCAGACGGTAGTTCACTTTGCCTTCGCCGATGCCCATATCTTCGAATTTCTTGGTGATGGCTTCACGGGCTTCTCCGGATTTCAGACCATCAAATTCCGCAGAGTTCACAAGGACGCCGTCAGCGTCGTAGGCTTTGTCCATCTCGTCAAGGGAGAGGGAGCCGGCTTTATTCTGGACAACGAGTTTCATTGGGAGGCTGTATTTCTTAGCGAAATCCCAGTCGCGCTGGTCGTGGGTCGGTACAGCCATGACAGCACCAGTGCCGTATTCGTAGAGGACGTAGTTCGCGATCCAGATCGGCACGCGTTCGCCGGTCAGTGGATGGATCGCATAGCTGCCGGTAAACATGCCGAGCTTCGGTGCATCTTCCGCGGTTCGGACGATGTCGTTTTCATTTCTCATCTTTTCGATGAATGCTTCGAGTTTTGCCTTTTCCGGGTTATTCGCGATGAGTTTTTCGACGAGCGGGTGTTCCGGAGCAAGGACCATATAGGTGACGCCGTAGACGGTGTCGACACGGGTGGTATAAACCGGAATCTGATCATCCATGCCGTCAACCTTGAAGGAAAACTGGGTACCGGTGGATCGACCGATCCAGTTCCTCTGCATAGTCTTGACACGTTCCGGCCAACCGGGCATATGGTCGAGATCCGCAAGGAGGCGGTCTGCATAGTCGGTGATCTTCAAGAACCACTGAGAGAGGTCTTTCTTGACGACTTCATTCTTGCAGCGCCAGCAGCGTCCTTCTTCGACCTGTTCATTTGCAAGGACGGTGTGGCAGCTTTCGCACCAGTTGACCTTTGCTTCCTTCTTATAAGCGAGACCTCTCTTGTAGAAGATCTCAAAGAGTTTCTGTGTGTGCTTGTAGTAATCTTCACGGCAGGTCAGGACTTTTCTGTCCCAGTCATAGGAAAGACCGAGTTCTTTCTGCTGCCGGGTCATGTTGTCGATATTGGAATAGGTCCATTCCGCCGGTGGAATGCCGTGCTTGATAGCCGCATTTTCGGCCGGCATGCCGAAGGCATCAAAGCCCATCGGATGAATGACATTGAATCCCTGCATCGTCTTGAAACGAGCGACAACGTCACCAATGGAGTAGTTTCTGACATGCCCCATATGGAGATTGCCAGACGGGTACGGGAACATTTCCAGTACATAGTATTTCTTTCTGCTCGGGTCAGAATGAGTTTCAAATGCTTTGGTGTCCTCCCAGATTTTCTGCCATTTCTTTTCGATCTGCTGAGGTACGTACTTTTCGTGCATAGTTTCACCTTCCAAATTTTTCGTTACTGTCGACATTTTTGATAAAACAGTTCTTTCTATTATAGAGCCTGCCGTGGGTAGCGTCAAATAGATTTTCGTTTGTGAAGAGGGTTGATTTCCGTGATTCAAACCAACAGTTGTTAGTTGATAATAGATAATACTTGACATTGTTTGCTTTTCATGCTTTTAGAGAAATTCAAATTCAGTCCGATCCTGCAATTAAAACGATGCGTTCTTTTTCTAAATACATCTTCTAACCAGCTATAAGGACAACGTAAAAAAGGATGCGGCAAAATGCTTGTGCATTTTACCACATCCCTTTAAGCAATGTTTCCTTCTTTTATCTTATGATCTGCAGGAGCTCCTCAAGGCTCTTTTTCCCAAAATACGTCTTTCCATCCATGATCAGACAGGGGACGCTCATAATGTTGTATTTCTTCTGCATGTCCGGATAGTGCGCGAGGTCATACACATCGACAGAGACATGGTCATTATCCGCAGCGATCCGTTCGGCGGCGGCAACGAGATCAGGACACATGGTACAAGAGAGAGAGACCGCAATATCTATGTGAATATCGCGAGAAATCTCTTCTATGCGCTGCTGCAGAATTTCTCCCACATCCTGCCCGGGACCTGCTGCATTGTAGAGTGCCAGAATAAAGGAATTAAATTCATGCCCGCCGGGAACACCGTGAAAACGGAGACCCAGATCCTTTCCTTCCGCGCTGCAGATAGAAATGGTGACATCCGGATTCCCCTCTCTCACCACTTCATAGGAAAGTGTATCTGAAAGGCTGGCAAGTTCCCGTACCAGACTTTCTGCTTCGTCTGCAAGCAGAGTGCCGTCACTCGATACTCTGAGGAGGAGAGGTTTCTCAAAACGAGCAAGGACCGGCGATAAAGCTTCACGCATCGCATCATCAAGAAAAGCTCCTGCCACAGCTTTGGGAGCCGTCTTTCCCTCTTTGACGACTTTCTTTCGCGCATAGGTACGACGAAGGCCGAGACGTCGATACAGATTCCCCAGATACCGTTCCAGCGAAGTAGCAGCGACCGCACCATCGCTGACAGCCGTCACGACCTGACGGAGCTGCTTCACACAGATATCGCCCGCTGCATATACGCCGGGCAGATTCGTCTGCTGCTCACGATCTGTCACCACGTAGCCTGCAGGATCCAGCTCGATCTGACCTTTCAAAAGTCCGCTCTCCGGCGCGTATCCAACGAAGACAAAGACACCGAAATAGTCACCATCTTTGGCTTCTACAAGACGCTCTTCTCCGCTCTTCCGATCTTTGAGGACGAGGCAGCGGACAGCGCTGTCACCCTCGATCCGCACCACCTCCGTATGATAGGAAATCGTAACATCAGGATGCTCTTTCAGCTCATCGACAGCCGCAGACGAGATCGAAAAGTCATCTCCGCGAACAAGGACATGGACTTTGCGTCCATACTTAGTGAGGAAAAGGGCTTCCTCCACGGCTGCATACCCACCGCCAACAACAAAGATGTCCTTTCCGGTGAAGAACTCTCCATCACATGTCGCACAGTAAGCGACACCATGCCCACGGAATTCTTTTTCGCCGGAAAATCCGGCAAGACGGGGATGCGCACCGGCTGCATAAATGATACCCATCGCCTCAAAATCTCCTCGATCGGTATGTACCACCTTTGTATCTGCAGTAAGCGACAGGCTCTTTACTTCTGCCGTCAAAAATTCTGCACCGAAGGCTTCAGCCTGACGCACCATTTCTCGGGTCAGTGCCTCACCGTCTGTCTTATAAACGCCGGGATAATTCACCACTTCAGATGTGATCGTGATCTGTCCGCCCATCTTCTCTTTTTCGATGACAAGGACATGAAAACGTGCTCGTGCCATATAAATAGCGGCGGAGAGCCCTGCCGGTCCTCCGCCTACTATAATGGCATCATATCGTTTTTCCATGATGCCGCTCCTTTTTATAATTTCCCGACCAGATCAAAGGACGGTTTCAGTGTTTTTGCACCTGGCTGCCATTTAGCCGGGCAGACTTCATCGCCATGCTCATATACGAACTGAGCGGCTTCCACCTTGCGAAGCAGCTCGTCCGCATTGCGGCCGATGTTGCCTGCGCTCACTTCGTACAGTACGACTTCGCCCTTCGGATTGATGACAAAGGTACCTCTTTCTGTGAGACCGGAGTCTTCGATGTAGATATCAAGCTCCTTAGACAGTTTACCGGTCGGGTCGCCGATCATCGGATACTCGACCTTGCCGACTGCCTGAGACGATTCATGCCATGCTTTGTGAACAAAGTGGGTATCGCAGGAAACAGAATAAATTTCACATCCGATTCTCTGGAAGTCAGCATACTTGCCCTGCAAGTCTTCAAGCTCGGTCGGGCACACAAAGGTGAAGTCCGCCGGATAGAAGAAGAGCACGCTCCACTTGCCGAGAAGATCCTTATCGGTGACTTCGATGAAATCGTTCTGCTGGAATGCATTCAGTTTGAATTCGCTAATTTTTTTACCGTTGAGAGACATTTGGGATTCCTCCTTATAAGAAATACTCTCTCGCAGAGGATTCGTATCGAACCCTTGCGAAGCATATTTAACTTTCTGAATGTATTATAGCTGACTATTCGAAAAATGTCAATATAGTATTTTGAAAATTTTCGATTTCGGGCATTTTTACCAGTTTAAGGGGACTACAGGAAAATGACAAAGAAAAATAATTCTATGCCTCACAGATTTAGGAGAATAGCGATGAAATTGCTGTTTGATTTTATGCTTTGCCTAAAAATGCTTGTGTGGTCAAACGCTGTGATATACTTGCGTTTCCCTTGCTCCTGTCACCAGTAACGCCTGCTTCCGTGCCTTCTCCACCGCTTCGGCGAACGTATTCCCGAAAAGTTCATGCGTCACATAGTCCGGCTCGATGGCCTCGACAATCTCTCTGGCGGCTCTCGTCTGAAATGGATCATGATGATCCAAAGAACATATATGACGCATCATGACCTGATTCGTCAGCGGAACCGGCATTTCTCTCCTGAACTGGCGGATATATGCTCCGGAAAGAGAGCAGGAGAGATGAATACCTTTCACGAGCAATCTCATCTCCCCCAAGCGCTTCATGCTTTCCCTGATATAGAGCGCGGCCTCTTTTTCGCTTGTCAGATCCGGATTCGTGATCATGAAATGTCCACTGTCAAACATAAGGCCTGTATGAGCGGGATCATCCAGTTTTGTGAAAAAGTATTCCACCTTCTCTGGTTCAAGTCGGTAAAGCCCCGGCCAGAAGATATTTTCAAAGAGAATGAATACCCCGTCCGGGATCAGATCGCGGAAAGACTGATAGAGCTCTGCCGTCGCTGCCAGAACTTCTTCATCGGTATGGCGGAAGTGCCACGAAAAAGCCTCTTCAGGCGTACTCTCCTGCACATGCCAGACCAGATAGCGGGGCTTCTCAGCCAGTGCTGCACGGATATTCGCACGAATGACCTGTATCCAGCCTTCTCTATCCTCTGCGCCATACATTTGGCGTATATTGTCCTGATTTGTAAAAATTTCAAACAGACGATCCTTATTCCCTTCATAGAAATCCATCCAATAGGGCCAGTACCTGAGATGCGTTCCCACAGTGATTTGCAAAAATGGCGGACTCCCCGCCTGACTGCCATATATGAGGTTTTCCACCCCATCCAGACCTTCCGCATGGATAAGACGCGAGATCTCCTCCTCCCGGTCACCCGGCATACGATAGTAGCTGATCAGTTGTTTCATCGGAGTATATCCTTTTCTATGTATCTGACTGGAACAGTTTATTATTTATCAAAAAAGCGATTGTACACATCTACCGCTTCCTGTGCCTTTTTTACAGCTTTATTTCTGGCTTCTATGATGGCATTCGCATCATTTGTCGCTCCGTCAATGTAGTGCTGGCAGGCTTTCACATACAGATCCACTTCTTCTGAATATTTTTGAAAAGCGGCTACATCCTGGATCCCCTTCTCCGGCGGTACAGGCACTGGCGGAAGGATGGCATCCGGAGATGGATATTCCTCTGTCATCTGTGTCGCTGCCGGATCGACCTCCGGGCTCGTCTTCTCCTCCTCTGCAAAAACGCATCCCGCACCAAGAACGGCGAAGCATAAAATAAAGGCACCCATTTTCTTTTTCATTTTCATTCCTCCTAAAAAATGAGAAATTCATCGCTGTAACACCTAAAAAAGCCGCACGAAGTCAGGATGGACTTCTCCATCCCAAGATCCTGCGGCCACTCTCTCGATAGCTTACGATCGGACTACATCTTTCAGGCGCTCTGACTTGGTTCCCTGCTCTCCCATGTCCGTGCGAAGGAACTGCCATGAGAAAACTCCCTATACAGTTGCGGAACAGTTCCGGAGTCTCACCGGATTCCCCTGTAAATATCACTTACTAACCTTTTCATAGGATATTCTTATTTCCCACTAATGTCAAGAGATTTTATTGCCTTATGATACTGGAGGACCTACATAAGCAGCCGATGCGTACTTTCCGATTGCTGTGCGTTATCCCTTCAAATCCTGATAGCCTGAAGAAACGCTGATTCAATCGCAGCGTCAGATGTATTCGCTGTTTGTGTAAAGAACCTCATCATTCCCATAAAAAAAGCAGAGCACTCGCTCTGCTTTTTTTGTTTCTTATTCTGCTGCGATAAACATCGGATACAGCGGCTGGTCGCCTTCGTACATTTCAAAGGTGACATCCGGGTAGGCTTTTTCTGCCTTTTCGATCTCTTTCTGACAGTCTTCTTCCGAAAGGTCTTTTCCGTAGTAAATGGTGACGATCTCGGTATCTTCATCAATAAGTTCACCAAGTACCTGCATGAAGCAGTCGGAAAGCTTCGGTACGGAGATGACTTCACAACCTTTGACAAGACCCATGAAATCGTCCTTGTGAATGGTGGATTCACCGACGATGCTATCACGTACAGCGGTCGTGATCATACCGCTCCTGATGTCTGAAAGACGGTCGGCCATGGCATCAAGATTTTCCGCGATAGTGGCCTTACCATCAAAAACCATAGCAGCTGCCAGCCCTTCCATCGGGTTCGTGGATGGTACGATATGGACTTTTTCACCAAGCATTTTCTTCAGCTGCTGCGCAGCAAGAATGATGTTTTTGTTATTTGGCAGGATGATATATTTCTCATACTGTCCATTTTCCATACCTGCCGAGAGTTCCTGCACGGATGGATTCATGGACTGGCCGCCGGAGACAACATCACAGCCTGATTTTTCGAAAAGCTCTGTCCAGCCTTCCCCAGAGACCACGGTCAGGATACCAAGCGGTTTCTTTTCCATCTTCTGCTGCTTTTCTTTATTTTTATGAAATTGGTCGACCATGTTATCACACTTGATGTCATGGAGCGTACCCCAGTCCGCTGCCATGTCCAGGACATGGCCCGGACGCTGGGCGTGGATGTGAACCTTCACCAGATTATCGCCCGCAGCGACGATCATAGATTCCCCCCAGGAAGAAAGCTTCTGGCGGACCTCACGAGCACTTACTTTACATGGGCTGATGATGAATTCCGTGCAGTAGGGATACTCAATGGAGAAAGACTCTCCTTTTGCTTCCAGACGGCTGATGACCGGCTTCACATCGACTTCGATATCCTCGACTTTTCCGGTCAGACCATTCAGACAACCCATCAAAAAGAAGATCAGTCCCTGACCACCGGCATCAACAACATTCGCATCTTTTAAAATCTGCAGCTGCTCCGGCGTCTTAGCGAGTGCTTCTTCTCCCGCATCGATAGATGCTTCCAAAATTTTGCTGAAATCCGTTTCCACGCGGTATACATCATGTGTCCCTTTCGCAATGCCGCGAGCTACGGAAAGGATGGTGCCCTCCACTGGCTTGGTGACAGCACGATATGCATACAGGATACCGTACTGGAAAGCCTTGCTCATCTGTCCGCAGGAAGCGGTCTTCTTGCCATGCAGGCCGCGGCTGATGCCATGAATGATCTGCGAAAGGATGACACCAGAATTTCCGCGTGCCCCCATGATAGCACCAGCAGAAGCTTTCTCAGCGATGATGCCAACCGGCTCTTCCGGGCTAACTTCCGCAATCATGCTGTACATGGATTTCAAGGTATTCAGCATGTTATTCCCTGTATCGCCATCCGGCACAGGAAAAACATTCAGCTGATTGATAATTTCATATTTCTTCTGGAAAAGCTGATACGCTCCTACCAGCATATTTTTGAAACAATTCCCATCAATAACGGTATACATCATTCTCTCCCCCATTTATTTGGCTCTTTCAAAAATGAATCCAGTAAGACCAGGACCCAGATAGGCTGTCAGAACCGGGGTCGCCGTCGTGAGTGTAATGTCCATGTCCGGATACATTTCCTTCGCTTTGTCATAGAGCACCTTCGCTCCGGCTTCATTTTCGATGTGTACGATGCCGAGTCTCTTGAGCGGCTCCTGCTTTTTCAGATAATCGATCATGAGAGCATTTGCTTTTTTTGTCGTGCGCACCTTCCCTAAAGCATCTACTTCATTGTTTTCATTCAGGTAAATCACCGGCTTGATTTTGAGAATGCTTCCAATGAGGCCGGCAGCCTTCCCGATGCGTCCTCCGCGCTTCAGATAGTCAATGGTATCGAGTGCGACGGTGAGTCCCGTCCGCATCGAGGCTTCTTCGAGCGCTTTCGCGATTTCCTCATAGGAAAGCCCCTTCTCGATCATATCCAGACCATCCTCCAGCAGATGGATCATGCCGATCGCCGTCGTTCTCGTATTGATGACCGTGATATTCTTGCGTCCCGACTGTCGGGCAGCCAAAAGCGCCCCGTTGTACGTGCCGCTGATGGTGGAGCAAATGCAGAGCACAATGATCGGGTCTTCGGCAGGAATATCGGAGAACAGCTTCAGAAAATCGCCGGTACTCGGCTGGCTCGTAGGTACCGATTTCTTCGTCGCTTCGGAATAGTCGATGACAGCCTTAATGGTTGCCTCGCTTTCCGGTACGTAATTCTCTCCCATTTCAATGGTCAGGGAAATACAGTGTACATTCGGGTGAAGGGCTAGAAAATCTGCACCAACGCCGGAGGTACTGTCCAGAATCAAATGAATCATAGCAGTATGTTCCTTCCTATTGTTATTATGTTAGCGGTTAAGAGCTGGCAGGCATCTGTAAGAGCGCATCATGACCGAAGTGACATATCGATCCGCGTCTTTCCGCAAGATCACAATGCCATTTCTCATGTCAAATATATCCATGCCGGTCAAATGCATGGATGCCCTGAAACGCATTACGCTTTTTTCTCTTTGGCTGCTTTTCTTTCCGCCTGACGTTCCTTGAATTCCTTCAGGAGCTGCTGGTAGTCATCATCATCGTAGCCATTGGTCGCAAGCATATATTCATGCAGCTTCTTTCTCTGCTTTGCTACATTCAGCGCAGACAGCTCAAAAGGATCGAGGGAAATTCTTGCCAGCATTTCACCGGTCGAAGAATAGCCGACGATGCCTTCGCCAAGGATGTCCACCAGCTTCTGCTTCTTCACTTCTTCACAGAAGGTATGGAAAAACTTATCCGCTTCCTTCGCCATGCTGTCGCGAAGACGCTTGTACTCTTCGCCTTTGTCTGCAGGAATCTTGAAGCCGTCAATCATGACATATTTTTCTGGTAAATTAAACATTTTATCACCTATTCGATTTTATATTTATCCACTGTATTTAACTATATCGCCCAAGGTGATTTTGGTCAAGTTTTTTGCACCATTTTGTACTGATATTCTCAAGGAAATCGGTACATTTTCAAGGAACCCTGCTATAGTATATCTAAACATTTTTTATGTTTGATTTTAAATGAGAATACACCTGTAAAACAGAAGGGTGCGTTTGAAAAAAAGTTGAACCAGAGAAGGTACGAATGGGCCTCTCGCCACCAGCAAAAAGCCGCCTGGCCTCAAAGACCGGGCGGCTTTTCTAAATTCGATTATTCTACAATCAGATTTTTCTTTTCTTCTTTAGGGAAGACGAGGTTCAGAATAACAGCGACAACAAAGACCACAGCCACACAGTTTTCCGCAAAAACACTGCGGAAGAGTTCCGGAAAGATATGGAAAATCTGTGGGGTCTGTGTGAAACCGAGACCAATGCTGAGAGAGAGGGCAGCGATGCTCATATTTCTCTGCGAGTAACCGCATTCTCCGAGCATACGGACACCGGAAACAACGATAGAGCCGAACATCATGAGCGTGCAGCCGCCGAGAACGGCATCCGGAAGGGACGCCAAGATGACGCCAAGGCCGGGGATAATGCCTGCCAGAATCATAAGTGCCGCACCGCATCCGATAGCCTTACGGTTTACGACCTTGGTCATAGCGACAAGACCGACATTCTGGCTGAAGGATGTGATCGGCATGCAGCCGAAAAGGGAAGACAGGGAGCTTACGAAGCCATCGACCGCGATGGAGCCAGAAACTTCACGGCTCGTCGCCTGGCGACCATACCCCATCATGGCAAGAGCACTGGTATCCCCCAGCGTTTCTGTTGCGGAGACGAGGAAAATCAGGAAGAAGGAGAAAATGGCATCTCCATGGAATTCAAGCGAGATCGGCATGATTCCGGGAAGGGAAATGAGCGGGACTTCCGTCAGACGAGACAGATCGACCATGCCGAAGCAGTACGCGGCGATATAGCCAACGACAAGCCCGAAGAGGACGGAAAGCTGCTTATAGAAAGAGTGTGCTTTAAGATTCCACGCAAGGCAGGCGACAAGCGTGATGGTGCCGACGATCAGGTAATTCTGGGCACCAAAATTTGGATTGCCAAAGCCGCCGCCAAAAGAATTGGCCCCGATGGGAAGCAGGGAGAAACCGATAGCCGTCACGACGGACGCAGACACGATCGGCGGGATAAATTTCCTCCACCAGGAGGCGCCAAGGCCAAGGATACCTTCCAATATACCGCCGATGAGCGCAGCACCAAGGACTGCACCATAGCCATACTTGGTACCGATGATGCAGGCTACGGAAACGAAGGTAAAGCTGATCCCCATGATGATCGGCAGACCGCTGCCAAAACGCCAGATCGGGAAAAGCTGGAGAAGAGAGCCGATGCCGGCTACGATCATCGCAGACTGCACGAGTGCCGCCGACTCCGCCGGATCCATTTTGACAGCACCGGCTACGATGAGGATCGGCGCGATATTGGCCACGAACATGGCAAGTACATGCTGCAGTCCGAAAGGAATCGCTTTTCTGATTGTGATTTTCCCATTGGTTTCATAAATCGGATCTTTTTCCACAATACACTCCTAACTATAATAATTATTGGACTCTCTACAGAAATTCACTGCTTTGCATCTTTGCGCATTATCTAAAAGTAATAGTGCCTGTTTCTGCATCCATCTTTTCGATAATAGCCAACGATTTCACATCAATGCCGGAAGCACGGAGCTCATCACCGCCGCCCTGAAATCCTTTCTCGATACAGATACCGACACCTTCTACGATGCCGCCGGCCTGTTTGACAAGGTCGATCAGCCCCTGCACTGCGCAGCCGTTTGCCAGAAAATCATCCATGATGAGGATGTGTTCACCGGCATTCAGATATTTCTTGGAGGCTACGACATGATTCACTTTATTATGTGTGAAGGACTTCACTTCGGTCGCATAGACATCCTTATCCATATTGCTGCCTGCCGACTTTTTGGCAAAGAGGACCGGAACACCGAAATATACTGCAGTGAGACAGGCAATACCGATACCGGACGCTTCGATGGTCAGGATCTTATCCACCTGGCGGTCACCAAAAAGTTTCTTGAACTCCTTCCCCAGTTCACTAATGAAAGGGACATCGATCTGATGGTTCAGAAAGCTGTCAACCTTCAGTACATTTCCCGCTTTGATGACGCCGTCTTTCATAATTTTCTTCTGCAGTAAATTGAGCTCGCCCACGATACTCCTCCTCATTTCACTCACGGCCTGCCAAGCTGAACCGTGCTGACAAAAATATTTTACCTATTTTATCACGTTCCTTTACCCAGTGCAAAATTTAACGTAAAAAAACGAGCCGGAGAGGCTCGTTTTTAGGGTATCAATAATGAAGGATGGGCTTCCTCCTTTTTATGTTTGTTGACGCTTCCATGAAGAGAAAATCATATCCTCTTTGTCTTACAGTCTACCGTCAGAAGAAGACCTCTGTCACGCCCGCGCCCCCATTTCTATAGTCAGCTTCATGGAATTCCTTTACGAAATTCAGCGTACGAAGATACTCCTGGATCCCCTGACGCAGTGCACCGGTCCCTTTGCCATGAATGATCTGCACCGGCGAAACGCCTGCCATGAAACATTCATTCAGAAAACGATCTACTTCAGGGACGGCCTCATCGACTGTTTTCCCGATGACATTGAGTGTGGTATGAACGGTACGAACACTCGCCGCACCCCGGGTAGCGAACGGACGACTGACCGGCTTCCTGACCTTCTTCACCGGTTTCTTCGTCTCGAAGCAATGCTCCGGAGTCACGGTGACATGCATCAGACCGCAGGCGATGGTGATCTTATTTCCCGACACTTTGGTGATGGTGCCATCACTATCCAGCGTATCGATATAGACATAGGTGCCTTTTTTGATCTGCTCCTTGGGAAGCGGATTTCTTCGGTTTTCTCTTCCGGGGAGCGCCATGGCATCGATCGCGCCACGCACTTTGGAAACATGCTGCTGGAGATCATCCTTCGCCATCGCCGAGGCCTTTTTCTTGAGATCTTTGATGATGGCTTCCGACTGATTTCTAAGACCTCTTTTGATAGTCTCCGCTTCTTGTCTGGTTTTCTCCAAAATCTGGTCTTTCTTTTTATAGAAAGCATCCGTCTCTGTCCTAAGTTCGTTCCGCAGTTCCTCAGCCTTCTTCAGCTGGGCTTCCACCTCTTCTTTTTCATGCGCGACTTCACGCGTCTGGCGGTTCAGCCGTGCCATGACTTCTTCCATATTGTGAAGCGGAGAGCCTTCTTTCAGCTGGCTGGCACGAGAAAGGACAAGGGGCGGCATACCAAGTCGCTTGCAAATGCTGAAGGCATTGCTGTTCCCCGCAACGCCGATGATGAGGTGGTAGGTCGGCGTCAGTGTCTCTTCGTCAAACTCCACGAATGCATTTTCGATGCCGCGCGTCTCGTAAGCGAGTTTTTTCATTTCACTGAAATGGGACGTAATGATAGCGGGTACTCCCTGCATCTGCAGATACTCCGTAACGGACTGTGCAAGCGCGGCCCCTTCGACAGGGTCTGTGCCTGAACCCAGTTCATCGAGAAGCACAAGATCTTCTGTCCCCACATGAGAAAGAAAAGCCGTGAGCTGTGTGATGTAGGAAGAAAAGGTCGAAAGATTGTACTGGATGCTCTGCTCGTCACCGATAATAGCATAGATATTTTTATAAATCGGAAGCATTGAGCCCTCAGCCGCCGGTATGAAGAGACCGGACTGATTCATGAGCGATAGAAGCCCCGCTGTTTTGATCGCGATGGTTTTGCCGCCCGCATTCGATCCTGTAATGATGAGGATCTGGAAATCCATTCCCAGCGTCAAAGATATCGGCACCACCTTATCCGCAGGAATAAGTGGATGACGAGCACGGCGAAGGTCGAGCGCATGAGCGGAGTGGATGGCTTTTACTCCCTGCATGGAGAGTGCCATTTTCGCACGTGCAAAAATAAACTCCAGCTCGGTCGCAAGGTGACAGTTGTTCTTCGTGACTTCCCGTGTCTTCTTCACCTGTTCGGTAAGTGCGCGGAGGATTTCCTGTACTTCCTGCTTTTCCGAAGCCGTGAGTTCCGCGAGGTCGTTATTCAGGCGCACTGAGACCATCGGCTCCATAAAAAGCGTCTGCCCGGTGGATGATCTGTCATGCACGATCCCTTCAAATTTATACCGGTATTCTTCCTTGACCGGTACGACATAGCGACCATTTCTCTGCGTCACGATGGCGTCCTGAAAATAGGATGACTGATCCTTATCCTGGATGATCTGCTGGATCGTCTTACGGATACGATTCTTAATCATTTCCTTTTCCGTGCGGATGCGGGAAAGACGCGGGGAGGCGCGGTCACTGACCTCGCCATGCTCATCGAAGACCTGATGGATCCTTGCAATCAGCTGTTCCTGCGGGATGATGAGCGAAGCAAGCTCTTCGAGCGCGGGATAGACCAGATGACGCTCGCCTTCGAAATAGTGATGCATCTTCTTATACGTTTCGAGCGTTGCGGCGAGATCAATGAATTCCTTCGCCATCAGGATCATGTCTTTCCCAGCTTTTTCCAGTGTCTCGGTGATGTCATGCGTCTCCCCCAAAGGGGTCGTGATCTCGCGCTCCAGAAGAATCGATGCTTCTTCTGTTTCCGTGAGCTTTTTCTCTATGATCTCCGGCTCTACGGACGGCATGAGCGTCCGTGCCATAGCTTTGGAAAGCTGCGAGGGGGCAAGCTCTGCGAGCTTTTCTCGGATCCTGTCGAACTCCAGTGTTTCCAGTACATCTTGTTTCATTTATAAAACTCCTCTAAAGAAGTGACCACGGGTGACATCGTCTCCCCTGCCTGCTCCGGGGGCCTCTTTCCGGCCGCATAGTATATCACAGGCATCCTTACAAAGCGAGAGGATGCTTCCTTCATTCCCGCGAACGTCCAGTGTCAGCGCAGAAAGGCCTGCTTTTTTCAATTCATCAAAGTACGGACGCATATCCAGGACATGGCAGTTGGCGATATGCATATGGCACCATTCATCGGTATGGATAGGGAAACGGCGTCCTTCCCCATCCTTCAGGGCGAAGCGCCCCCGCACACAATACATAGGGCAGTGCTTTTTGTCCTTATCTCCCATGACCGCATTGATCGCGCAGTACTCGGAAATCATCATCTCCGTCCGCCCATACACATAGGCCCCGAGCGGTATATCCGATCCTTTCGCAATATGACGGATCTGCGGGATCGTCAGCTCCTGTGAAAGGAAGCAACCTGAAAAGCCAAGCCTTTCGATTTCTTTTTCAGCTTCTCTATTGAAAATATTCATGGACGGCCCCGCCCAGACAGCGAGGCTTTCCTCCCCCTTTACCCATTCGATGGCTCCGGCATATTCCAGCACCACGCCATCGGGAAGGAGCGTCAAAAGCTTTCGCAGCTGTGCCTGCGCTCTGGCCTGATATTTTTCTCGTACCACGCGCGGTGTGGGGAAGAGGATCTCTGCCTCCGCCTCGTGACAAAGACGCACCGCCTCCTCATAGTCTTTCCATGGAATCGGCCTATGCGAGAAGGATTCGCCTCCAAAAATCACCTGACGTACACCGGCTGCCAGCGCCTCTTTCACATGAGAAAGAAGCGTCGTCCGGACTGTCACATGTGCGCCCTCCTCAGAAGGGACTTTCGAAAAAGCAGGCGTCATCGAGGCAGGGAGTGGGCGCGGGATGCCTGCCTCATGTGCCTCTCTTCGCTTTGCCAAAAGTGACTCTACCGCTTCCTGCCGCAGATGGTTCAGAATGCTTTTTGGCACCATGCATCCCTCATTGGATGTCGATATGTCTGCAAGTGTGAACCATGTATTGCCAAGACGGCTCATCTGCTTCTCTATCTCTTCCGCACTCGTCACATGCGCTTTGGCTTTTTCCATGAGTACATCGGACATAACCGTCACCGCATGCCCCTTATCATCGGCAGCGGTCAAAGACAGTGCCTCCCCGGGAGTCGCTGACAAGGAGAGATAGAGCGGGATCTTTCCCTGCAGATCCTTCATCGCAAGTGACTTCTTCGGTATTTTCACATTCCAGTAGACATGTGCATGCGCGAGAGGGCGTTTTTCGAAAAGAGCGCGATATTTCCCCTTTTTCAGAGAAGACAACCGTTCTGCAGGAATAAAGGCGATTGTTCTTTCTTCTGTCTCATAGGAAATACCCGTCACATCCACAAGACGCCTATCTGCCTCTGATTTAAAAACAAAGGCAGCGCTCCCGATGCTTTCCACACGTCCTGCCTCGACGCCGTGATTTCCTGGCGCATACTCCGTGATCATAGACGGTCCTGCGGTATCATCCGGATATGTCGTCGTATAGCCGCGGTTAAATTCCTCTTCCAGATCGAGCTTCAACGGCTCGGTATCGATCAGAAGATGCTGCTTCGCTGCATCGATCGCTTTTCTATACGCTGATACGGTATTATAGACGTACTCTGCACTCTTCATGCGGCCTTCCACCTTGAGAGAGGACACATGGGCGGCCAAGAGATCGGGGATACGAGGAAGCCCCATCATATCCTTGAGGCTTAGGATGTACTTTCCCTTCTCCTGCGCGAGAGGACAACCCGCATCATCCACCAGCTCATAGGGCATGCGGCAGGGCTGCGCGCAGGAACCACGGTTTCCACTGCGCCCGCCGATGAAACTGCTCATGAGACACTGCCCCGAGTAACACACACAGAGCGCGCCATGGACAAAAACTTCGATTTCCACATTCGTTTGATCGGTGATCTCCTTGATTTCCGCCAGAGAAAGCTCGCGCGAAAGCACCACACGCTGGAATCCATGATCTCCCAGAAAACGAACACCATCCAGATTTGACACCGTCATCTGTGTGCTGGCATGGAGCGGAATGTGCGGAGCGATCTTCCTAGCCATGGAAACGACACCGAAATCCTGTACCAGTAGTCCGTCAATCGGGATCGTCCCTAAAAACTGAAGATACTCTGCAAGAGCCTTATTCTCCATATCGCCGATCAATGTATTCAGTGTCACATACACCGAAGCGCCTTTTCCATGCGCCATACGGACGGCCTCTTTCATCTCCTCATCAGAGAAATTGCCCGCAAATTTTCGCGCGCTGAAGCGTTTCCCACCAAGATACACAGCATCTGCTCCTGCATCGAGCGCAGCGATAAGATGCGCCGGAGATCCGGCTGGTGCTAAAAGTTCCATGATATTTCTCCTTTGAAAATGAACGGTAACTAGTGACTGATGACTAGGAATTATGGATCAGGGATCGCACGTCTCGTACGTACTCTCTTCCCCCCGGAAAGTGGCTTTGCGATGGGCGCAGCATTTCTGCTAAGAGCGCTTCACACCGGCGCTCTCCCCATGAATAAACTCGTCTTATTGTATACTACCAGCCGGATAGTTTCAATGATAAGCCTGAAAGCGAAGAATCATCCTGATCCCCAATCCCCTGTCCACCCACATGCAAAAACCGCCAAACGAGAAAATGTCGCTTGGCGGTTCCACCATTCCGGTCACTTATCTCTTATTTGACTTCAGCTTCGTAACGGGCAAGAGTGAAGCAAAGGTCAGACAGACGATTCAGGTAGCGGATATCCACTTCATGCACCTCTTCCTCTTCGGACAGACGCCACATGTCACGTTCTGCACGGCGAACAACAGTACGCGCCACATCGAGGAAGCTGGCGCTCTGGGTATCCCCCGGCACCAGGAAATGATCAAGCGGTGCCAGCTCATCCGTATAGGTATCGATGATCTGTTCCAGCTTCGTCACATGATCCGGCGTAATGTTTGCTTCTTTGCCAACGCTCGCTACATCCGCCATCAAAAGCCACAGTTCTTTCTGCAGCGCATAGATCGTTTCCTTGACATTATCATGGGTCGCAAAAGCACGCGCCTCGCCCAGCACAGAATCTACTTCATCAATGGTGCCATAGGTTTCTACACGCTGACAGCCTTTCGATACGCGTTCTCCTGTGTAGAGAGAGGTCTTGCCCTTGTCACCCGTTCTCGTATATACCTTTGCCATTTGAATCCTCCTTATTATTAAATGAGAGAATTATGAAAATATAGGCTTTCCTGATTCCATTATATCGCATGCCGGAGAAGGGTTCAAGGTTCAGAAAATACGACATCAAAGTTTCCTTAGCACATCTTAATAAAAAGAGCAGCTGACACATCAGCTGCTCTTTTGTAGTGTTTCTCACATCGCATCATAGATATCTGCGACTGCATCATATTCATCATCCGTCGGAGGGACGTATTCTGCTTCCCCATTTTCATCGGTATCGATGCGTGCCAGAATGATATCCGGCTCTTCTTCATCATCTTCTGATGTCGAAATGGAGACCAGGACGGCGAATTCTTTCCCCTGAAAAGGAATGACCACGTCCTGTGCATAATCTCTTTCATCCCCATCCGGACCGGTAATGGTGATAATGATCGCTTCTTCTTTTTTCTCTGCCATGGGCTTATCCTCTATTTTTAAAAGCCAGGTGCTGGAGATAGCCCTCCAGGATCACCACGGCGGCCATTTTATCGATGACTTTTTTACGCTTCTTGCGGCTGACATCTGCGGCGATGAGCTGTTTCTGCGCCATCACCGTCGTCAGACGTTCATCCCAGAAGTGATAAGGAATATCGGGGAAAGCAGCCGCAAGCTCAGCAGCGAATTCCTCCGTCCGCTCAGCACGCATGCCCTTCGTACCATTCATATTAAGCGGCATGCCAAGGACGAATTCTTCGACCTTGTATTCATCCGTCAGCTGACGAAGCCGTTCAAAATCTTTTTCCCTCGTCGTATGACGGATGGTTTCCAGTCCCTGCGCCGTCCAGCCGAAAAGATCACTCACCGCGACGCCGATGGTCTGGGATCCTACATCAAGACTCATGATCCGCATATCAAAGTCCTTTGTGCTTGACATAGAAACGGACCAGTTCTTCCACCAGTTCATCTCTTTCGATGCCGGAGATCAGACGTCTTGCATCATGACGGCTGGTGATATAGGTCGGTTCGCCGGAAACCAGGTATCCCACCAACTGCACGGTCGGATTGTGTCCGGCTTCTTTCAAAGCACCGTACACCTCCTGCAGGATCATGGCAGCCTGGCGATTCTCGCCTTCATCGACATTCGTATTGAATAAAATCGTTTCATCAGAAACTGACATGGGTATACCTCCTTTGACAGTTCAGTCCACGAGAAAAGGGAAAGGAAAACAGGTGCAGCAGGTTTCAATGGTTCTCAAGATTCAATGGGATGCAGTGTTCTCCAACCTTGGACGGATGCCGTATCCTCGCTCTTGCAGTTCCACGACGTCCTCCTTATTTTTGCGTAGTGCCTCTCATCGAATCCTATGAGCCTTCTAGGCCTGATAAATCCACTTTGGCTATAAGACCAAAAGGAGCTCCTTCAAGCCTGATTCCTTTATTGGATCATTTCTGCGATAGCTTTCACGCCTTCAGCGATAGATTCATTGATCTTGGACGGATCCTTGCCGCCTGCCTGTGCGACAGCCGGCTTGCCGCCGCCACCACCACAGCAGATTTTAGCAGCTTTGGAAATGACTTTGCCCATATGGACACCTGCCTTGATGGCTTCCGGAGAAGCCATACCGACGAGGTTCACTTTGTCACCGCAAACTGCACCGAGCAGGAAACAGCCGCCAGAGAGCTTAGCTTTCGCTACGTCAGCTGCTTTTCTGAGCTCATCCATATTACCTGCATGAACGATAGCGCCAAAGAACGGTACGCCATTCTTTTCCTGCACATCTTTCATCAGATCGCCCAATTCATTCTTGGCCTGCTGCTGTTTCAGGCTGTCGAGTTCACGCTCCAGATCTTTCATCTGTGCCAGCGTCTTTTCAATCTTTTCAGCCAGCTGTTCCGGTTTGCCTTTCAAGAGCGCCGCTGCCTCGCGGAGAAGTGCTCTGTCCTTCTTCATGTCTTCATAGGAGGCTTTCCCCGTGACAGCTTCGATACGTCGAATACCTGAGCCGATGCCGCCTTCGGAAAGCAGACGGAAGGAACCGATCTCTCCGACATTCTTTACATGACTGCCGCCGCAGAGCTCCTTGCTGTAGCCGGGAATGCTGACAACACGGACAACGTCACCATATTTTTCACCAAAGAGTGCCATAGCACCGGATTTCTTCGCTTCTTCGATCGGCATTTCACGGATATCGACAGGTGTCGCTTTGAGGATTTCCTCATTAACGATCTGTTCGACGGCAGCGAGCTGCTTCTCAGAAAGTGGTTCCGGCCATGTGAAGTCGAAGCGCAGACGGTCAGGAAGAACGAGAGAGCCTGCCTGATTCACCTGATCGCCAAGTACGCGGCGAAGTGCTGCCTGCAGCATATGTGTGCCCGTATGGTTTCTCGCAATGTCTTCTCTTCTGACGCGGTCAACAGTGACAGTGACCGTTTCCCCTTCACGGATGATGCCTTCAGAAACGGTACCGATGACATAGACGATACCATCTGGCAATTTCTTCGTGTCTTCGACCTGAATGGTACCCTCTTCGCCAACGATGGTGCCGGAATCACCGATCTGTCCGCCTCCTTCTGCATGGAACGGGTTGTTCTTGAGGACTACAGTGACTTCGGTGCCGTCTGCTGCAGAGACGATCTCTTTGCCATCCTGGCCAAGAAGGAGCAGCTTCGTTTCGCCATCTTTGTCTTCCGTGGTGAGCTCTTTTGCATCGAGTTTTGTGGTATCCGGTGTAGCAACTTTCGCAGAGACTTTCGCACGCGCAGCTCTTGCTCTTTCCTTCTGCTCAGCCATGGCCGCTTCGAAGCCTTTCTCATCAATGGTGAGACCCTGTTCCTTGGCGATCTCATCGGTCAGTTCCCATGGGAAGCCATAGGTATCATAAAGTTTGAAAACCTGATCACCGGAAAGAATGGTCTGCTGCTTTTTCTTCGTATCTTCCAGCATTTCAGAAAGCAGGTCACAGCCTGCATTCAGCGTGGTATGGAAGCGTTCTTCTTCGACGCCGGCGACTTTCTTAATGAAAGCCTGCTTATCAACGAGTTCCGGATAGGCCGGCTTCATCATCTGAATGACGACATCGATCATCTGACCCATGAAGGCATCCTGAATGCCCAGAAGCTTGCCAAAACGAACGGCACGGCGCAGTACGCGGCGAAGGACATAGCCTCTGCCTTCATTCGACGGAAGGATGCCGTCAGCGATCATATTCGTGATAGCACGCGCATGGTCAGAAATGACCTTCAGTGCCACATCACCCTCGGCACTCTGTCCATAGGATACGCCGGAAAGCTTCGAAGCTTCTTCAATGATCGGGAAAAACAGGTCGGTTTCAAAGTTATTCTTTTTCTTCTGAAGAACGGCAGCCAGACGTTCCAGACCTGCACCGGTATCGATGTTCTTCTTGGCAAGCGGCAGGTAGGAACCATCCTTCTGGCGGTCGTACTGGGAGAATACAAGGTTCCAGATCTCAAGGAAACGATCTCCGTCTCCGCCCATCTGGTTTTCCGGATCCGTGCCGAATTCTTCACCCTGATCAAAGAAAATTTCAGAGTCTGGGCCGCATGGGCCTTCCCCGATTTCCCAGAAGTTATCGGAAAGCGGATAGATATGGTTTTCCGGCAGGCCGATCATTTTGTGCCAGTAGTCATGCGCTTCATTGTCATCGGGATAAATGGTGACGTAGAGGCGGGACTGATCGAGCTTCAGGACTTCGGTCAAGAATTCCCAGGCCCAGGAAATCGCTTCCTTCTTGAAATAATCGCCAAAGGAGAAATTCCCCAGCATTTCAAAGAAAGTATGATGGCGTGCGGTACGGCCTACGTTTTCAATATCTCCGGTACGGATACATTTCTGGCTGGTCGTCACTCTGTGTTTCGGTGGTTCTACCTTGCCGGTGAAGTACGGCTTCAGTGGCGCCATGCCGGCACCGATCAAGAGAAGGCTGGGGTCATCCTTTGGAATCAAGGAGAAACTCTTCAGTCTCAGATGGTCTTTTTTATTTTCAAAAAACGAAAGATAATTTTCGCGAATGTCATTGCCTTTCATGATAAACCCCCTTAGTGATTCTTAAAGTATTTCTACATTATACTTGACTTGGGCAAGGCATGCAAATTTTTTTAAGAGGGACCACGAGTTCTGCGGGTCCTGTAAAAGTGGTGCGCCGCAAAACACGATGAACCCGGAAGCAGGAACGCAGGATGACCGGCCTGCAGGGATAAGATTCGAAGGGAATCCAGGAGACGCTGCCCGCACAACGGGTCAACCCCAAGCCAAGCAAAAAACCGCAGTCTTGCTGCGGTTTTCGTATTCCTTATTTCTGAAGCAGTCCGTTGATGGCAATACTCGGACGGCCTTTTCTCATCTCTATGTCCGCATCGACATCGAAGACTTCTGCGATAGCTTCATGAGTCATGACCTCCATCGGTGGTCCCGAGCGTTCGATGATGCCATTCTCAAGGACGAGAAGGTCTGTCGAATAGCGGATAGCCTGATTGATTTCATGCAAGACCATGACGACGGTCAGATTCTCTTCATGGTTCAGCTTTGAAACAAGCTCCATGACTTCAAGCTGGTGACAGATATCCAGATACGTAGTCGGTTCATCCAGGATGAGGATTTTCGGCTCCTGTGCGAGTGCCATCGCGATCCACACGCGCTGTCGTTCACCGCCGGAAAGGCTCGCTGCCAGGCGATCTTTCAGATGAAGCGTATTCGTCTTTCTCATGACCTCTTCCACGACTTCTCTGTCATGCGTGGAGACTCCCGACCACCAGTGCTGGTACGGATAGCGTCCGCAGGAAACGAGCTCCTCCGCTGTCATATCTTTCGGAATCTCATGAAACTGCGGCAGGAAGGCAACGACGCGCGAGAGTTCATCCGCTTTGTAGGCACCCAGGGGTTTACCCGCGATTTCCACGCTCCCTTTATCCGGCTTGAGATTTCCCGTCACTGCTTTCAGAAGCGTCGATTTCCCGCAGCCATTCCGTCCAAGGAAGGTGACGATGCTGCCCTTTCTGATGAGGCCGCTTGCCCCTTTCAGTACTTTATGATCACCGAAGGTCACATGAATGTCAGAAATTCGAATTGCAATATCACCCATCATGCGCTCCTCCTTAACAGATACAGGAAAAATGGAGCACCAAGAAAGGCCATGATGATGCCCGCAGGGATCTCTATCGGTGAGAAGAGGACTCGTCCGAGCGTATCACAGAAGACGAGTACCCCCGCCCCCAGGATAGCTGAACCGGGTACGACATACTTGTAGTCCGTCCCGACGATCAGGCGGACAATATGCGGCACAACAAGACCGACAAAACCGATAAGTCCCGCGATGCTGACCGCACCTGCGGCAAGAAGCGCTGCTACGGCTGTCATGGTGAAACGGACTTTCTCGACAGGAAGGCCAAGCCCGCGCGCCGTCTCATCGCCAAGAGAGAGGATGGTAAGTGCCTTGCATCCGCAGATGGCAAAAACAAGCCCTAAGATCGTGTACGGGAAAAGAGACTCAACCTGCGGCCAGCTGCGTGCGGAAAGACCACCGACCATCCAGAGAAGCGCCCCCTGTACTTTATCCGAGTAGAAGACGAGCAGCGCCGAAATCCCACTCCCCAGAAATGCACTGACGGCAACACCTGCCAGAATGATACGGCTAGGCCGGATACCATTCTTCCACGCAAGAGCATACACCGCCGCTGCGGAAAGCATCGCACCGATGAAAGCCACTGGCGTCAGCAGAAGCGATGCCTCCGGCATGAAAATCAGCATAATGACCCCGGCAAGACCTGCGCCGGAAGAAACACCCACAATGCCTGGATCCGCCAGTGGGTTCTTCATCACCGCCTGAAGGATCGCTCCCGATACGGCGAGATTGGCCCCGACCAGCGCCCCTACGATATTTCGCGGGAATCGGATATTCCAGATGACCATTTCATCTGTCGTCTGGACATTTCCCATGAGCGTATGCAGGATCACCTCAAAGGAAATATCTGCCGATCCGAAAAGAAGACTTGCGATCATGGCAAAGACAGTGAATACGGCAAAGCAGCCAATGATCGCTACACGCAGCGCCTTGCTCTTTCCTGTCTCATATTCGCCTTTTTTACTCATCCTTCCTCCTCATAAAACTATATGATAAGACTCACTATGTTTTATTATACCACGATTGTCTCCTCTTTTTTCAAATTTCAAAGTATTTTTAATTCAGCAGAAAAATCTATGGCATCGCCTTGTATAAAAGCCCTTATGCAAAACCGTTTCCGTCCCTGCATCGGCCTTCTTTAAAAGGCTCCCCTGTCACCTTTATACGGCATATCACGCTCTCTGCAAACGGAGAACGAGGGGCCTTACCTCATCTTTTCCATCTTCACGCGAAAGGCGATCTTTCTTGCGGTCATCATGCCATCAAAGTGAATGGTATAGGACTGCTCGGCTTCCTGTACCTCTTCCACAGTACCTTCGCCAAAGACGCGATGGCGGATGCGATCGCCTGCCTTGAATCGAATCCCGGAAGTCGCATCCTCACGCAGGCCTTCTTCCATGCGCTCGATATAGAAGAGACTTTCTGCTTTGTATTCGTCTGTCAGCGGCGGGTCATAAAAAAGAGTGTCCGGATCGATATCGAAAACGAATCGGGACGGATAGCGGGGCGCACCATCGATCCCCCATCCGCCCGCTTCGGAGAGGTAGAGCCCTTTCTCAGCGCGAGTCAGAGCAACAAAAGCGAGTCGGCGCTCTTCTTCCATCGCCTGACGGGTGCGCGTCTTCCTTGATGGAAAAATGCCTTCATTCATACCGCAGAGAAAGACGTAGGGAAATTCCAGCCCTTTCGCCGTATGAATGGTCATGAGCTTCACCTTGTCCTCCGAAGGCGATGTGTCCAGATTGGAGAAAAGGGCTGCATGTGCGAGATAGTCAGCGATGCCCGTCTCTTCGCCGGCGGTCATTTCATACTCGAAGACGGACTGCTTGAGTTCCGCGAGATTATCCAGACGCTCCTGGCTCCCCACGGTACGCATCATTTCCTCATAACCGCTCTCATCCAGTAAAGCAGAAAGGATCTCCGAAACGGGCTTCCCTTCCCTATCTTTGGAAAAGGTTTCGATGAGTTCAACGAAATCAGAAGCCCTTGTCCCTTTGAAGATCGGATCGTCCATGTGCGATGTGAGTGCTTCATAGAGAGTGATCCCCTGCTCCCGGGCAATCGTTTCCAAAAACTGCATGCGTTTAGGGCCCATGTTTCGTTTCGGGACATTCACGATGCGCCTGAAAGCCATATCATCCTTGTATACAAGCATACGAAGATAGCAGAGGGCATCCTTGATCTCCATCCGCGAGAAAAACTGCGTCCCGCTGTACATGGTATAGGGTATCTTTTCTTTGAGGAGTGCTTCCTCAAGATTCCTTGTCACGTAGTGAGCCCGATAAAGAAACGTCATGTCCTTATAGGGAATGTGATGGTCATGAAGCATGTGTATCTCTTCGCAGATCCTTCGGGCTTCATCCTCTGCTGTTTTCAGATGGAAGCAGGTCACCTTCTGCCCGCTCGGCTGATGAGCGATGAGATCCTTCCTCATGCGATTCTGATTCTTTGAAATCAGTGAATTGGCCGCTGCAAGGATTTCCGGCGTCGATCGGTAGTTGTCATTCATCATGATCGTCTTCACGTCGGGGAAATGCTTGTCAAAGTCCAAGAGGAAGCGGATATTCGCCCCGCGCCAGGTGTAAATCGTCTGATCCGGATCACCCACGACGAAAAGATTCTTATGATAGCCAGCCAGCACACGCATCAGCTCGTGCTGGAGCGGGTCGATATCCTGAAACTCGTCCACCATGATGTACTCGAGACGTGACTGCCACTTCCGACATATGTCTTCATGCTCTTCAAAAATATAAAGCGTGAACTTGATGAGGTCATTGTAGTCGAGGGCAAAGCATTTTTTCTCCTGATAAAGGTATCCGTAGAAAATGATGTCCTCCACATTGCTCGCTTTGTGGTATTTTTCGTAGAGTGTGGAGATCGGCATCGCGATCATATCCCGATAGTATTCCGGCTCAAAGACGCACTTCTTCATCTCGATCATGTCACGCGCTTTGGAAAAAGGCATATCACGCAGTGTCAGCTCCATTTCCTCATACACCATCGAAAGCATATCATCAATGTCTGCATTGTCGATCACCAGAAAGCTTTTCGGATACGACACAGCATAGCTGTCCTCCTGCAGAACTGACACGCAGAAGGAGTGGAAGGTGGAGATATAGCCCGTATCTTCATCTCCCGTCAGCTGATGGATACGCATCGCCATTTCCCGCGCGGCTTTATTCGTAAATGTCGCGCAGAGAATATGACCGGGAAGGATGCCGAGTTCATTCACAAGGTAGGCGAATCGATGCGTCAAAGCGCGCGTCTTTCCGCTCCCTGCACCTGCGATCACACGCACCACACCCTCTGTCGTCGTCGTAGCTTCTTTCTGCCGCTCATTGAGCCCTGCTAGTACATCCTGCATCGTTCTCTTCCTCCCTGCGAATGATTTTCTCTATTGTAACATATAGGAGGAGGGTGGACTAACGACAAGGATCTCCCCTTTGACCGCCATAAAGAAACGCGGATGACACCCTTTTCCTATGTCATCCGCGTTTCTTTATTCACTTTTTCTGACTTCCGTCCGATGGAGCTCACTGCCGTCAGGAAGGTAGCCTGTCAGTATGAGCGCATCCTCGCTGGCCTCAAGTATCACATAATTGTCTGTTTCCGGCTGCGGCGCCGTGTATTCATCGAGAGCATGCTCTTTCCAAAGGCCCGGATAACGAACATTGCCGGAAAGTCCAAGGATCACATACGCCGGCCCCTTCGGATTTCTCTTAAAATCATATACGTGACCGCGATCACGATAGGTATGAAGATGGGCGGAGAGTACCAGATCCACGCCTGTCTCATCGAAGATCGGCATGAAGGTCTGCCCTTCTTCAGAGAAGCCCTCCTGACGGGCCGGCCGCGAGGGATCGGCGAAGCTGTACTGGAAAGGATCCTTGTGCATCAGGACCACTTTCCATTTCTTTTTAGATTGCAGGATATCCTTTTTCGCCCAGACCTTTTCTTTTTCGTAGAGATCCGGTATCCATTCCTTTTCTTCATAGAGCGATGTATCGAGTACCGTGAAATGAACATCGCCCCAGTCGAAAGAGTAGTAGTGATTCGGAAGCGAGCTGTCTCCATTCTGAGGCACGTTGAAATGTGATGTATAGCGCTCCGGGAGCATCATCTTCCAGTCGAGCGTGTACGCCTCGTGATTTCCGAGTGCCGGCACGAGCGGAATATCCGAAATGGTGGGCTCAACCGATTTCAGCCAGGTCTGCCACTGGTACTCATCCTCGCCATTGTCTACAATGTCCCCAAGATCGATGAAGAAATCCGCATCCTTGTTCCGTGCCATCGCGCTTCTGAATAACTTCTCCCAGTCCGCATAGTCCGAGCTCTGTGAATCAGAGACAACGACCGCTTTGAAAGATTTGCCGTCATCGGTCTTCAGCGGATACCACTCGCTGACCGTGTCCCCTGCGCGCGTGCGATATTCGTAGTCTGTGCCCTTGGTCAAATTCGTGAGACGCACCGTGTAGAGATAGCTATCAGAGACACCGTTATTCCCTTTGTATGATTTCGACGTGGCTTTCTCAGAGGAGATCCCATCGCTCCCTCTCATGCGATACTCCAGCGTGCAGTCTTTCTCTGTCTTGAGCTGCCACATGATCGTGCGCTCTTTGGTATTATCCGCTGCCACGATCTGGCGCAAAGCCTGCGGCTGCATCGTCTGAATCACCGAAGAAGAAGGGGAAGATGCTCCCTTTCCCGTGCTTCCCCCGCAGGCAGAGACTGCCAGCGCCAAAAGCGCGAGTGCCGCTCCAAAGCATGTTTTCCGGTATGTCATAGTTTTATAGTTCCTTCCTTCAGGTATCCATGTTTCCCTGTTTTTACTTTAGTATAAAGAGAACCGCTCTTCATCGCAAATACCTGTCTTTTATCCATACCTATGCGCAAGGAGCATGGGGGAGCCACCTCCACGCCATCAAAAGAAATGCGGATCGTATGTCAAAATGTCCCTGGTTCCCATTTCTGCGGGCAGCAGGGCGACTTGGCGCATATAAAAACCGCCCTGCCGTATAAAAGGCAGGACGGTATGTAAAAAGATCAGAGCCAGCGGCTCTACGCCTTGGCTGCCGCTTCCATAGCTGTTTTGGCAGCCTTAATTGTCTTTTCGATATCTTCGTCGCTATGAGCATAAGACATGAAGAGTGTTTCGAAAGGAGACGGAGCCAGATAGATATGCTGATCGAGCATAGAGAGGAACCAGGCTTTGAACTGTGAAGCATTCGCCTCACAGGCATCCGGGTAGTTCAGTACTTCTTTTTCAGAGAAGAAAATGCCAAACATGGAGCCGGACTGGTGGCAGATGAGCGGGACGCCCGCTTTGTCTGCCGCCTCTTTCCAGCCCTCAAGCAGAGATGCGGTTTTCTTTTCAAGGATCTCATCAAAATGCGGGATCGCCATCATCTGCTTCAGCGTTTCGATACCGGCTGTGACAGCGAGCGGATTTCCGGAAAGGGTGCCTGCCTGATAGACAGAGCCATCCGGAGCGATGCAGTTCATGATCTCTCTCTTTCCGCCGTAAGCCGCTGCCGGGAGGCCGCCGCCGATGATCTTGCCGAGGCAGGTCATATCCGGGCGGATATGATAGCGCGCCTGCGCACCGTGGAAAGAGGTACGGAAGCCACACATGACTTCATCAAAAATGAGGACAGTGCCATGTTTTTCAGTCTCTGCTCGGAGCGTTTCAAGGAAACCCTTGACCGGAGGCACGCAGCACATATTGCCCGCGACCGGCTCAACAATGACAGCAGCGATCTCGTCCCCCTCTTCATCCATCAGCTTTTTGAACGCATCAATGTCATTATAAGGGGAAACGAGGGTATCCTTTGCGGTGCCTTTCGTGACACCCGCACTGTCCGGACTGCCAAAGGTCGCTGCGCCGGAACCCGCCTTGACGAGAAGGCTGTCGCCGTGTCCATGGTAGCAGCCTTCAAATTTCAAGATCTTATCACGGCCGGTATAGCCTCTCGCTGCGCGAAGTGCGCTCATCGTCGCTTCGGTGCCGGAGTTCACCATACGAAGTTTTTCGATGGAAGGATAGACTTCGTGAATCAGCTCAGCGATTTCTGTCTCCATCGGTGTTGGCGCACCGTAAGAGGTGCTTCGCTCAGCTGCTTTCTGAATGGCAGCAATGACCGCTGGATGTGCGTGTCCAAGGACCATCGGTCCCCAGGAGCCGACGTAATCGATATAGGTATTTCCATCGATATCTGTGATATGAGAACTTTTCGCCGACGCAATGAAAGGCGGCGGGCAGCCCATGTGCGGGTAGGAACGGACAGGACTATTGACCCCGCCGGGCATGAATTTCCGCGCTTCTTCAAACGCAGCTTTGGATTTCGTGAGATCGATCATTTCCCTGCTTCCTCCTTCATCCATTTCGCTACATCAGGCGCATGATAGGAAATGATGATATCGCTGCCGGCGCGTTTCATCGAGAGCAGGGACTCCATAACGATCCTCTTTTCATCGATCCAGCCCTTGGCAGCAGCCGCTTTGACCATGGCGTATTCACCGGACACATTGTAGCAGGCCACCGGACGGTCAATGCGGTCGCGCACCTGACGGACAATATCGAGGTAAGCGAGAGCCGGCTTCACCATGATGATGTCAGCGCCCTCTTCCATGTCGAGATCCACTTCCTTCATCGCTTCGCGGCTGTTTGCCGGGTCCATCTGGTATCCTCTTCTGTCGCCAAACTGCGGTGCAGAGTCAGCCGCATCGCGGAATGGACCATAGTAGCCGGATGCATATTTCACGGCATACGACATGATGGATACCTGTGCGAGGTCATTCGCATCGAGTGTCTCACGGATCTTCGCGATACGGCCGTCCATCATATCGGACGGTGCGATGATGTCGGCGCCGCATTCTGCCTGAGAAAGTGCGACTTTCGCCAGAAGCTCCAGTGTCGGGTCGTTATCGACTTCATGACCTTTCAGCTGCCCGCAGTGCCCGCTTGTCGTATACTGACAAAGGCAGACATCCCCCACGATGACCAGATCCGGTACGGCTTCTTTGATAGCACGAATGGCACGCTGCACGGGGCTCGTCATATCCCAGGCGGAGGATCCCTTGTCATCTTTGTATTCCGGCAGACCAAAGATCTCTACCGCCGGGATACCGAGCTTGTATACTTCTTCTGCCATCTTGACCGCATTGTCAACGGAGAGATGGTACTGCCCCGGCATACTCGGGATTTCTTCCTTCACATTCGTGCCCGGTACGACAAAGATCGGGTAGACGAAATCATTCAGTTCCAGAGAGTTTTCTCTGACCATGCTGCGAATGGCAGCCGTTCTTCTTAAACGACGAGGGCGAAGAGTATTGAGTTTCATGATTGTCAGACTCCTTTGAATAAGTGATATACCGTCTGCTTCCACAGGCGAAAATGATACGCAGGGTGCAAGGTTATCGGGGAAGCCCCTTTGATTCTTTTTGAAAGCTCTGCTTGGATAGGAAATAAGAAATGTCTGATTCCTTATTGTAAGGAATTGCTGATTCTATCTGATAGCGATTTCATCAGTATTTTTCCGGGTTCTTCTCGATCGCTTCCACCAGTCCATCGATGGTATAGACATCAGAAACGATATGCGGCACAAGGCCGTAGCTGCGGCAGGTGTCTGCGGTGATCGGTCCGATGCAGGCGAGTGCGACACCTTCCAAGAGCTCATTTTTCCCATCGAGCAGTTTCATGAGATTGTGCACGGTCGACGAGCTTGTGAAAGTGATGATGTCGACTTCATGATGTGTCAGAAGAGAGAGCAGCTGATCCTTGTACTCCAGATCCGGCGTGGTCATGTATGCTTCAGCGACAACGCAATGCGCGCCCATCGCTTCGATGCCTTCAGGGAGAATATTTCTCGCTTCCTTCGCACGAGGGAGGAATACGCGCTCGCCCTTCTGCACCTGCTTTTTCATCTCTGCCAGGAGATCTTCCGCCTTGTATTTTTCCGGCACGCAGTCACAGGAAAGACCATATTTTCTAAGCTCTTTCGCCGTGACAGGTCCGATGGCTGCGATCTTTACATGTCCCAGCGCACGGACGTCTTTGCCCTGCTGGAAGAGACGGTCGAAGAAGCAGTTTACCCCATTCTGACTGGTGAAAACGATCCACTGGAAGGAGGAGATCTCTGCAATGCCTTTGTCAAGACCTGCATAGTCATCTGACGGAGCGGAGATGGAGATCGTAGGGATCTCTTCGCAGAGAGCGCCTTTGGCATCGAGTACATGCACGAGCTTCGACGCCTGACTGCGGGAACGGGTCACGACGATGCGTTTTCCGAAGAGCGGACGATTGTCAAACCAGTCCATGGTGCTTCGCAGGTTTACCACATCCCCGACGACGAAGACAGCCGGCGGCTTGATCCCGAGCTTCTTCACATCTTCTGCCGCTTTTTCAAGTGTCGTGGTATAGGTCTCCTGGTACGGGCGCGTCCCCCAGCGTACAAATGCTGCCGGTGTCTCACCCGCGCGTCCGTACTTCATCAGCTGGGAGGCAATCATCGCGGTATGGCCGACACCCATCAGGAAAATCAGTGTATCGACACCGCCTGCCAGCTTGTCCCAGTGAATGGAAGACTGGTCTTTCGTCGGGTCTTCATGTCCAGTAATGACGGCGAAGGATGCTGCCACGCCGCGATGTGTGACCGGAATGCCCGCATAGGCCGGCGCCGCGATGGCGCTCGTGATACCGGGGACTTCTTCGAAAGGCACGCCATGTGCGCGGAGTACCTCGATCTCTTCCCCGCCGCGTCCGAAGACGAAGGGGTCACCGCCTTTGAGACGGGCAACGATCTTCCCCGCCTCGCCTTTTTCGGCCAGAAGCTCGCTGATCTCATGCTGCTTCATGGTGTGACAGCCTGCTTTTTTCCCGACATAAATGTATTCGTAGCCGGGCTTCGCATATCTCAAAAGACGCGGATCCGCCAGATAATCGCCGACGATAACATCAGCTTCTTCCAGGCAGCGCTTGCCCTTCAGTGTCAAAAGTTCCGGATCTCCCGGACCAGCTCCGATCAAATATACTTTCCCTTTTTTCATAGAAATCTCCTCGTGTTCGTTAGTGGGTAGTTCTTGGTATGATGAGGGGGCAGACGTGACGAGTGACTGAAATACCACAGTTAGGCCCCTCGAATCTTACACCTGTTTTTAAATTTTCTGCATTTCCTCAAGCACTTCTCTTCCGCCGGCATCCAAAAGCTCTGCCGCCAGAGCCTTCCCGACAGATACGGCTTCAGAAACAGCAGCCGATCTCTCGCTGCGATAGAGTCTCTTTCCATCGGTGGAAGCGATAAAGGCATGGGCCTCGATGCCGCCATCTTTCGCTGTCGCATAGATACCAGCCGGTACCTTGCAGTCCCCGCCGACTTTGGCAAGGAACGCACGCTCCGTGGTGATACAGGAAGCCACATCGCTGTCATGCAGGAAGGAGATCAGGTCCAGTGTTTCCTTGTCATCTGATCTGGCTTCGACCGCCATGACGCCCTGCCCTGCAGCCGGGATGCTTGTCTCTGTATCAATGAAAGAGCAGATGCGCTCAGCAAGGCCGAGACGCTTGAGTCCTGCTGCCGCAAGAATGATAGCATCAAAGTCGCCTTCATCCAGATGCCGGAGACGGGTCTGCACATTGCCGCGCAGGGATCTGATTTCCAGATCCGGGCGCAGGTGCAGGAGCTGCGCCTGACGTCGGAGACTCGATGTCCCCACCTTCGCATGAAGCGGAAGCTCGTCCAGCGACCGATATTTATTCGACACGAAGGCATCTCTGGGGTCTTCTCTCTTCGTGACTGCGGCGATGGTGAGCCCTTTCGGACATTCCGCTGTCATATCCTTCAAAGAGTGGACGGCGATATCCGCCTTTCCTTCGAGCAGGATGACCTCAAGTTCTTTGATGAAAAGTCCCTTCCCTCCGATTTCAACCAGCGGACGATCGAGGATCTGGTCTCCTTTCGTGGTGACGGGGAAGAGCTCGACAGTGAGCCCCGGATGTGCTTCTTCCAAAGCATGAGCGACGTATTTCGCCTGCCAGAGAGCCAGAAGGCTTTCTCTGGTCGCGATGGTGATTTTATTTTTCAAGTGCCTGCCCCTTTCTGACATCCAGCTTGAAGAGACGGGTCACGGCTGACTTATCCGCATCTTCCCACTTGGTTCCCGCGTGTTCATTGAGGTGCATCATCGGTTCTCGAAGGATCTTGCGGACGATCATGCGGGTCATGTACTGCAGGACACGTTTATCTTCATCTGTCAGTCCATCGATCTTAGCAAAAATATGACGCAGCTCGCGCTGACGGATCTCCTCGGCCTTATCCGAAAGAGACACCATGACCGGACGCGTGGACAGATACGTGAAGCGGTCCTCAATGGACTCTATCTCTTCCTCAATGATGCCCTTCGCACGCTCTGCCTCCCCTTCACGGAAACGGATATTGCTCTCGACGATATCCTGCAGATCATCGATATTGTAAAGCGTCACATGGCGGATATCACCGACCGACGGCTCGATGTCGCACGGCACTGCGATATCGATGGCGACCAGCGGGCGTGTCTTTCTCTTCATCATGAGGTTTCTGACATCCCATGCTTTTACGATGTACTGAGAAGCTCCGGTCGCTGTCACGATGATATCGACATCTTCAGCATGTTGGAGTGCTCCTTTGAACGGGACCGTCTCGCCGTCGATCTTCTTTGCGAGTTCTTCTGCTTTCTCGATGTGACGGTTTGTCACAATGACCTTTTTGAGACCTTTGCCCTGCAGATTCTTCACCAGCAGCTCAGCTGCCTCACCTGCCCCGAAGACCATGGCAGTACGATCGTCCAAGCCACCCAGGATCTTTTCCGCGAGTTTCACCGCTGCATAGCTGACAGATACCGCACTGTAGGAAATCTGCGTCTCCGTCCGCACACGCTTGCCCGTACGGATGGCACGGTGAAAGAGAGTATTCAGGATGGTGCGGGTCGCTTTTTCTTCGAGCGCCATCGTGTACGCCGTCTTGATCTGATTCAGGATCTGGCTCTCTCCGATGACCATGGAGTCCAGACCTGAGACCACTTCGAAAAGATGTCGGATGCAGGCTTCCCCTTCGAAATAGAAGAAATACTCATCCTTCGCCTCGCTGTTTCCGGAAAGGGCTAAAAAGAAATCGTACAGTGTTTCCTTCGCTGTCTCATCCTTGAGTACCGCATAGATCTCCGTGCGGTTACAGGTGGAAAGCACGACGGCTTCCTCGATCCCTTCCTGTTCATCCAGATGAATCAGCCCGCTTCTCGCACTGTCTGGCGAAATCGCAAACTGCTCACGAATATCTACCGGGACTGTCTTATGATTCAGCCCCAAAACGACCAACTGCATGACGTACACACTCCTCTGCTTCGTCTAATTTTCCCTGCATCACCAGATGCATGATATCTTCAGTAAAAACAGCTCTCCAGAAGGCTTCTCTGGCCTCGCTGGTGCTGATCCTTTCTTTCATTTCCACTCTCATCTTTCCCACCCGGTCCAGCCACAGGCCAAAGCCTTCGGGGATTTTCAGTGAAAGCCACTCTTTCATATACCGCGCCATCGCAGGCGAGCGGCCATTCGTAGAAACGGTGATCTGGATCCCCCCTGCATCAAAAGCAGCCGGCAGTGAGCAATTCCCCAGCGAAGGAAAATCTGCAGCATTATAAAGGAAATGGCTCTTCTTCGATGCCTGCTGCACCGCTTCTGCCACTTCCCTCACGCCACAGGCTGTCACTACCAGCCCGTAGAGAGAGAGATCGTCACCACGGAAAAGGTGCTTTTCCCAGTGCACCTTTTTGGCCTCGGAAAGCGTCTCGATGTCAGAAACGACTTCCGGCGCAAGGATCGTCACGTCTGCTCCCTCTGCTATTAACTTTTTCACCTTTCTAAGAGCCACATGGCCGCCGCCGATGACCAGCGCACGAAGGCCTGCCGCTTTGAGATTCACAGGATACAAAAAATAATCTCCTCACCATGATCAATCAATAAACTCTGGATCTCGTTTGCCCTGATTCATAAAAAATGATGGCAAATGACCAAATACCAGCATTTTAGATTATACATCAAAAAGATAGCCGTCACAATAAAACAAGCCCATTAGAATATAGGGCTTATTTTATTGTGCTTTATTATAATATATTTATCCTGAATTTATCTCTGATTATACAATATTAGAAAACCGTTCTACTGCTTTGGCAAAGCGAGCGATCGTCTCCTCGGCATCACCATGCTCGATACCATCTCGGACGCAGTGCTGAAGATGGCCTTCGAGAATGATCTGTCCCACCTTGTGCAGAGCAGACTTTGCCGCATTCACCTGGGTGATGACATCCTCGCAGGGAACGTCTTCTTCAATCATACGATCGATCGCCTGCACCTGACCAATGATCTTTCTAAGACGGCGATGCAGATTTTCTTCATCCATGCATTGTTTCATTTGATATACCTCATATATTGTACGTAACTGGCGGCCACTATCTTTAGTCACCGGATGGCGATCTGACAGTCTATCCGTCTAATGTCTATTCGCCCCTCATCTGACGTCACAAAGCCTTCTCACTTTCCAAGCACCATGCTCTTTACTGGCTCAAAGCTCTTTCGGTGAATCGGCGTGATGCCCAGTGTCTTCAGCGCCGCAATATGCTCGGCAGTGCCATAGCCTTTATTTTGGGCAAATCCATAGCCAGGATACTGCCTGTCATACTCATTCATAAGATGATCACGATACACCTTTGCCACGATGGAAGCTGCCGCAACAGAGGCACTCTTCGCATCTCCATGGATCAAGGACTCGGTCGGACAGTTGAAATGAAGCGGCATCGCATCGACAATGACCGCCTCCGGCGAGACCGTCAGATTCTTCACCGCCTGATACATCGCCATCATCGTCGCCTCATAGATATTTACAGCATCGATCTCTTCCGGCGAAAGACTGACAACAGAGACATCCAATGCGCTCTCATAAATCTTCGCTGCGATCTCTTCGCGGTGTTTCGGTGTGACTTTCTTCGAGTCATTGAGCCCCGCACAGAACCAGTGCGGTGGGAGAATGACTGCCGCGACCGTTACCGGGCCGGCAAGTGGTCCCCGTCCCACTTCATCGATCCCGACGATATGTGTGAGTCCCTCCTGATAGAAACGGCTCTCCACGTCATACATGGACTCCACGCGGAGACGCTCCCTGCTCTTTCGCTCGAGACGCTTCATATAGGAGCCTACAAGGGTCTTCACGCCCTTCCTCTCATCAGAAAGTATCTCCAGCAAAAGCTCTTCTGCAACATCATCCTGTGAAAGGATGGTACGGATTTCAGAAATAGTCATAGTACCTCACATGATTTTGTACTGCGATAGAGAATAACAAAAGCAAAATAGGGCTGTCAGGTTCAGGTCTTCTTATAAGGTCAAAAGCTCCTACAGGTTCTGCGAGGAAAGTACAGCGCAAAAAGAAGAATACATCCCCGTGGATTTTTTGTCGAAAAAACTAATTTTCCCAAAAATAGAAACCCCAGTGAAGCTTTTGAATCTATAGAGTCCGTTGAACCATCGGAGCCATCTTTCTTCCATTATTTTTCCGGAAGCGGATCCAGCGTCAGCTTCCCTAGCTTCCCGCTTCGGAAATCACGGAGGACCACCATTTCTGCGCGATCATAGTCGATGGCTCCGCCGGGGAGAAGACAGCCTCTTCTCCTTCCGGCCGCCTCCAAAAGCAGCTGCGTATCCTGATGGACATCTTCGATGTCGTACTTTTCCTGCAAAACCCAGGGTGCCGTTTCTGCCAGAGAAGCAAGCAGCTCCGGGACGACCTCATCGGCATTGAATACATCGCCTGCGATCGCACCTGTTGCCGCCAGCCTGAGCGCAGCGACCTGATCATCAAATTTCGGCCAGAGTACACCCGGTGTATCCAGCAGATCAAGTCCTTCAGAGAGGCGCACCCACTGTTTACCCCGGGTATGTCCCGGAGTATTCGCCGTACGCGTCGCTGCCGTGCCGGCAAGAAAATTGATCAGCGTAGATTTTCCCACGTTCGGGATGCCGAGGATCATGAGACGCACCGAGCGGTTCTTGATGCCTCGTTTTCGCCACTTCGCCAGCATCGGCTCTGCAGTCTCCCGGATCAGAGACAGCAGCTTTTTCTTATTTTTACTGTTCCCGACGCTCATGGGGACGACAGGTATATTTTTCTTCTGATAATAAGAGATCCAGCGATCCGTCGCCTTCGGATCCGCCAGATCCGCTTTATTTAGTATGACGATCCGAGGCTTGCCCTGCACCAGCTCTTCCACCATGGGGTTCGCACTCGACATCGGAATCCGGGCGTCCAAGAGTTCAGCTACGACATCCACTGCCTTTAGGTGACTTTCGATCATCCGCTTCGTCTTGGTCATATGACCGGGGAACCATTGAATTAGCATACGCACCTCCCGGATACCATACAGGGTATCCTGATAACGGTTCTATTTTAACATAAACGGGAGGTTTGGGAAACGCCGATTCCATCGGGATCCATTTTCACTCCCTAAAAAAAGCGGTCCGGGAAAGACAGATGCATCACACTATCTGTCTCTCCTGAGCCATCTATCTTTCATTTCCTATTTTCTGTTTTTCATGACCTTTTCTACCGCTGCATCCACATCGCACCCGATATCCGTGACACTTCGAAGCACACCCTCTCTGGCACACGGGATACGCTCCCAGCCGTAAAAGCGTACCAGCGCCTGATAGGCATCATGACACTTCCTGAGGTAGTCCAAATGCTGTTCATGGATATCCATCGAACCGCCCTCGGCAGCCCTGGCTTTTACCAGCGCTTCAGACATCCTAAGAGGAATATCTAAAAGGATGACAAGATCCGGTCGCGGCAACTCCAGCTCTTCGTACTCGGTCTTTTCCAGCCAGGAGAGGAACTGCATCCGCTCTTCCTCGTCATCATACTTTGTCATCTGATGTACCATATTGCTTGTGGTGTAGCGATCGGCAATAATGATGCCGCCTTTCTCATAGAAATCCTTCCACTTCATGCGATATGAGGCGAAACGATCGACCGCATAGAAAAGAGAAGCGGCATAGGGATTCACATCGCCGGGATCCGCCCCAAAGTCACCTTTGAGGTACATCTTTACCAAGGCCGACGAGTCGCTCGCATAATCAGGGAAGGAAATATGCATGACATCCTTCCCAGCTTCTTTTAGTTTCTTTTCCAAAAGGGCCGACTGGGTCGCCTTTCCACTGCCGTCAATGCCCTCCAGAACTATCAATGTGCCATGTGTCATAGTTGCGTCCTTTTTATATGAATCATTTTTCGATGATAGCAGACCGGGATCAGGACTTGGCAGAGTGGTCGGATTCTAAAGCACCACGCCCTGCTTCCCCGATGATCGTCATGTGGGGAAAATGTCCTATGCCTTGCAGCGATGAAGGGAAAAGAAAGTCTAAAATCCAGTCTCTTCGTCTCTCCGGCTACCTCCACTTCTACATTTTCCCATGTCCCCACGGAAAAAGCAACAGCCCACGGCTGTTGCTTTTGAATCGCTATTCCTATTTCTTCTTTTTCGGATTGAAAGCATTCATGGCATGATCGACGCCATGAGCCAGTGCGTCCTCGATGGAGTCAGCGGTATGAACCTTCGCCGCCTCGATAAGCTCGATATCTTCCCCGTAAGGGCGCTGCAGGACATGCTCGATGACGGTGTGCCCGTCCTTCGGATGGCCTACACCGATGCGGAAGCGATTGAATGCCTCACTCCCGAGACAAGCGATGAGGGACTTGATCCCATTATGCCCGCCTGCCGATCCCTTCTTACGGATGCGCGTCTTTCCCGGCGGCAGGTCAAGGTCATCGCAGATGATGAAAATATCATCCAGATCCACCTTGTAATACTTGGCGATCGCGCCGACCGCTTCGCCGGAAAGGTTCATATACGTCAGCGGCTTCACAAGAAGAACCTTCTCTCCGCCCACGATGACGGTGGCAATGTCGGCTTTCATGTCCTTCTTCCAGCTGGCGACCTTCCAGCGATCCGCCAGAATGTCGATCACATCGAAGCCCATGTTATGCCGCGTATGCTCATATTCCTTTCCCGGATTTCCCAGACCTGCAATGATTTTCATTATTTATCAAAGAGGGAGCTGACGGAAGCGTCGTGGAAGATACGGAGGATGGCTTCTCCAAGAAGCGGAGCAATGGAAAGCTGGGTCAGCTTGCTGCCAAGGCCTTCCACTTTTTCTTTTTCAACCGGCAGAGAATTGGTGACGATGAGTTCCTTGATGTTGGATTTACTGATTCTTTCCGTAGCCGGATCTGTCAGTACCGGATGGCATACAGCTGCATAGACATCTCTTGCACCAGCTTCTGCAAGGGCTTTGGCCCCTTCACAGAGAGAGCCTGCGGTATCTACGATATCATCGACGACGAAGCAGTTTCTGTCCTTCACGTCACCGATAATGTTCATGACCTTGGCTACGCCCGGTTCCGGACGACGTTTTTCAATGATGGCGATCGGAGCACCGACACGGTCAGCCAGCTCTCTTGCACGGGTAACGCCGCCGAGGTCCGGAGAAACAATGGTGAGGTTTTCCAGATTCTTGGATTTTACATAGTCTGCGAGCAGAGATGCAGACATGAGGTGGTCTACAGGGACATTGAAGAATCCCTGAATCTGTCCTGCGTGCAGATCCATGGTCACTACACGGGTCGCACCGGCTGCCGACATCAGGTCAGCGACCAGCTTGGAGGAAATCGGTTCACGGCCGCGAGTCTTGCGGTCCTGACGTGCATAGCCATAGTAAGGTACTACACAGGTGATATGACGGGCAGATGCTCTCTTCAGTGCGTCAATCATGATGAGCATTTCCATCAGATTGTCATTAACCGGTGCGCCGGTCGGCTGAATGATGAAGCAGTCTTTGCCGCGGACACTTTCATTGATCATCACCTGAATTTCACCATTGTTGAATTTGCCGCAGATGGCTTTTCCAAGCGGAACTCCGATGTAGTCGGAAATTTCCTTTGCCAGTGCGGGGTGAGAATTCCCTGTAAAAATTTTCAATTTAGAAGTGTCTTCCATGTCCATTTTGCTGCCTCTCCCTTTCCTTTCATTTCTTTGAAAGTTGTAAAATGTATTTTCTGCCTCCGGAGCGTCACTCCCTTTTGCCCCGGCAGGCATATTGCTTCTATATTATACCAATCCTTTGCAAAAATGCCAAAAAAAGTTTGATGATCGCCTGAAAACCGCCAGTGCAGGGACCAAAGGCTCCACAGGATCGCAGGACGAAACATCGAAAACGCCGCAACGTTTTGATGGAAAAGATATCAAACCATTGGATGCAGCGAACGCCTAGAGGGTGTCATATAGTTTCCCTTTTGACCGCAGAACCGGTAAAACCCGGGATCCGTTAATCTTTATACGTATTTTCGTCGACCCAGCCTTCGATATTTCTCTGCTTCGCTCTCGCGACCGAAAGAGCTTTTGCCGGGACATCCTTTGTGATGGTGGAGCCGGCGGCAGTGAAGGCTCTCTCTCCGATATGGACAGGAGCGACCAGATTTGTATTGCATCCGATGAAGGCGTGATCATCAATGGTGCAGCGATGCTTGTCCTTCCCGTCAAAATTGACAGTCACTGTACCACATCCGAAATTGACATTCTTGCCCAGATCCGAATCGCCGCAGTAGATGAGATGCGGCAGCTTCGTGCCATCGCCCACATTGGAATTCTTGACTTCGACGAAATTACCAATCTTCACATGGTCATGCAGTACCGTATTCGGGCGGAGATGGACAAAAGGCCCGATCTCGTCATAGCTGCCAATGCTGCATTCATGGCCGTACACGCGGTTCAGATGCGTGAAATCACCGCAGTGTACATCGGCCAGCTGGGTATCCGGTCCGATCTCGCAGTGCTTGCCGATGACTGTCTTCCCCTGAAGCATAGTCCCCGGCAGCAGCACGGTATCACAGCCGACTTCGACATCCTGCTCGATATAGGTATGCTCCGGGTCAATGATGCTGACACCGGAAGCCATAAGCTCTTCTGCTTTGCGAAGGCGCAGGATGCGGTCAGCGGCTGCGAGCTGGATGCGGGAATTCACCCCCATCGTCTCATCGGCATCGTCCGCTGCGACCGGAACGACCTTGAGGCCTTCTTTGATCATGATCCCGAAAACATCCGTCAGATAGTACTCGCCCTGTGCATTCTTGTTGTCGATCTTTTCGAGTGCATCGAGCAGGGCACCCACCTGGAAGACATATGTGCCTGTATTGATCTCATGGACAGCGAGCTGTTCCGGTGTGCCATCCTTCTGTTCTACAATGCATGTCATGTGTCCCGCTTCATCACGGAGCACACGGCCATAGCCGAAAGGATCATCAAGGATCGCGGTCAGCACCGAAGCAGCCGCGCCCTCCTCCCTGCAGGTCTTTGCCAGATGCGCGATCGTCTCCGCGCGCAGCAGCGGCGTATCCCCGCAGATGACCAGCACATAGCTGTCTCTGTCTTTTTCAAATTCCGGCACCGCCTGCATGACAGCGTGGCCCGTCCCAAGCTGCTCCTCCTGATGGACAAAGGACACCTCTTGATTTCCAAGATATTCTCTTACCAGATGTTCCTTGAAGCCGGTGATCACGACCTGATGATCCGAGCCCGCTTCTCGCACGAGGCGGATGACCTGCTCGACCATCGGTACTCCGCATACGCGGTGCAGCACCTTTGGAAATTCAGACTTCATGCGTGTGCCCTGTCCGGCAGCTAAAATAACGGCGGTAAATTCTGCCATAGTTTCCTCCTATTGAAATCCCATTTCATATCAAGCAATGGGAGCGGCGTATCCGTTCCCCCTGTTTTTTCAGATAGATAGCAGGCTTTTTATCGAAAACCTGTAAGTTTTATTGTAGCAAAACAGAGGGTGCATCGCAAGGGAAAAACCGGGATCCATGCTTTGAAATGGGAAATGTCGGTTTTCTGAAACCGTGCAGATGGCATGCATCCCGTTCCGTCATGACTAGGCTCGGGATGCTAAGAGCGAAAAAGTCTATCGGCACTTCATTTTTTGCCGCCCACGTGGATCCATGAGAACCTGCTTAGCCCTAAACGTCAAACAAAAAGGACCATGACAAAGTGTCATGGCCCTTCTTACTCAGATTTTATCAATGAAAGCGTCTCATTTTATGAGTGAGGCTGCCATTGCCGTAGATGGAATCTGCATCCAGATCTTCTTCGATACGGAGGAGCTGGTTGTACTTAGCTACACGTTCGCTTCTTGCCGGAGCGCCGGTCTTGATCTGGCCAGCGTTCAGAGCGACGGCAATGTCTGCGATGGTGGTATCTGCGGTTTCACCAGAGCGGTGGGAAATGACAGCGGTATAGCCTGCGCGCTGTGCCATCTGTACCGCTTCGAAGGTTTCGGTCAGGGTGCCGATCTGGTTCAGCTTGATCAGAATAGAATTCGCTACGCCCATGTGAATGCCCTTGGAAAGGCGTTTGGTATTGGTGACAAAGAGATCATCGCCGACGAGCTGGACTTTGCTGCCGAGGCGGTCGGTCAGTTTCTTCCAGCCTTCCCAGTCCTCTTCTCCGAGTCCGTCTTCAATGGAGATGATCGGGTACTGGTCGATCAGGTGTTCATAAAAGTCGATCATTTCCTCTGCAGTCTTGGCCGCATGATCCCCAGCGAGGTGGTAGAGGCCGTCATCTCCTAAAAGTTCGGAAGCTGCGACATCGGTGGAAAGGACGATGTCCTTGCCTGCGGTGTAGCCGGCTTTTTCGATGGCTTCGCAAATGACTTCCATCGCAGCTTCATTGGACGGGAGGTCCGGTGCAAAGCCGCCCTCATCACCGATCGCGGTGGAAAGGCCCTTAGCTTTCAGTACATTTTTCAGGGCATGGTAGACTTCCGCACACATGCGGAGCGCTTCTCTGAAATTCGGTGCGCCGACCGGCATGATCATGCTTTCCTGGATATCGACGTTGTTGTCTGCATGTGCGCCGCCATTCATGATGTTCATCATTGGTACCGGCAGGTTGTGTGCGTTCACGCCGCCAAGGTACTGGTAGAGCGGAAGGCCGGCAGACTGGGCTGCTGCATGAGCGGCAGCGAGGGAGACGCCGAGAATCGCATTAGCGCCAAGGCGGCTCTTATTTTCGGTGCCGTCGAGGTTGATCAGGATGTGGTCAAGGCCTCTCTGGTCGCTGGCATCCCAGCCAAGGACCGCATCAGCGATTTCACCATTGACGTTGTTCACAGCCTGCAGCACGCCTTTGCCGTCATAACGGTCCTTATCGCCGTCACGGAGCTCAGTGGCTTCGAACATGCCGGTGGATGCGCCGGACGGTACAGCGGCTCTGGCGAAGGTGCCGTCTTCGAGCTGCATATCGACTTCGACAGTCGGGTTTCCACGGGAATCCAAAATTTCTCTTGCGTGCAGATCAGTAATTGCTGCCATTGTTCTTACTCCTTTGGTTTTTGTATTTGATGTATAGTTCATGAAACCGGAAATCTCATAAGTATAAATGAGAGCAAATCCCTTTAGAACCATCAGGACCCGTTGCCCCTGTTTCTCTTATTTTCCAGCCTTTTCATAAATACTGAGGAAATCCTCGGGTTTGAGGCTTGCGCCGCCGATGAGTGCTCCGTCGATGTCTTTTTCTTTGAGGAAATCAGCGATATTTTCACTCTTGACGGAACCACCGTAGAGGATGCGGATATCGGAGGCGGCTTTCTTGCCAGCGATGTCCTTCACGGTCTCGCGGATGAAGGCACAGACCGCTTCAGCATCTTCGGCTGTCGCAGCCGCTCCGCTGCCGATAGCCCAGATAGGCTCATAGGCGATGACAAGAGAGCCCACATCCTTCTTATCGATGACGAAAAGTGCGGTGCGGATCTCCGAAGTGATGCGCTCCTCGGTCTGACCATTCTTTCGCTCTTCTGCTGTTTCGCCGACACAAAGGATCGGTGTCATGCCATGTTCCTTGACGGCCTTCACCTTGCGCGCGATGAATTCATCGCTCTCGCCCAGAATCTCACGGCGTTCCGAATGACCGCAGATGACATAACTGCAGCCGAGGCCTTTCAGCATGGCCGGAGATATCTCTCCGGTGAATGCGCCCTTCTCTTCCGGGTAGACATTCTGCGCGCCCCAACGGACCGAGGTGCGGGCGAGGAAGAAATTCGTCAGCGGCAGGTCAGTGAACGGCGGGCAGATGAGCATTTCCACGCCCTCTTTCTTCTGCAGTTTGAAATGCTTGAAGAAGGCCTCCGCCTCTTCGACCGTGCAGTTCATTTTCCAGTTTCCTGCGATAAGGATCTGTCTCAAGGGGATCACTCCTTATCCGCCAGGATAGCTACACCCGGAAGGACCATGCCTTCGAGCATTTCCAGTGAAGCGCCGCCGCCGGTAGAGACGTGGGAGAATTTGTCTCCGAGCCCCAGCTCATCGACGACAGAGGCTGATTCACCGCCGCCGATGACGGTGGTCGCATCGAGATCAGCCATCGCTCTTGCGATGGTGAAGGTGCCTTTCGAGAATGGTTTCATTTCAAAGACGCCCATCGGCCCATTCCATACGACAGTCTTCATCTTTTTCAAAGTTTCCACATAGAGTTCGATGGTCTTCGGCCCGATATCGAGCGCCATCCATGGGTCCTGGAATTCTTCTTTGGAGAGGACCTTGGTATTCGCATCTTCCGCGAAGGCATCGCCTGCCATGAAGTCGACCGGCAGCATGATCTCGCTGCCCATATCATGGGCCTTCTTCATGAGGTTTCTGGCGAGATCGAAACGATCCTTGTCCTGCAGGGATTTGCCCATGTCGTAGCCTTCCGCTGCGACGAAGGTATTCGCCATGCCGCCGCCGATCAGGATGACATCGGCTTTTTCCATCAGATTCGCGATGACCTGGATCTTGTCGCTGATCTTCGCGCCGCCGATAATGGCAGCGAACGGACGCTCCGGCTTTTCGATAACGCCGTCAAGGAAATCGATCTCCTTCTTGAGAAGCAGTCCGGATACCATCGGCATCAGTTTGCCGACACCGGCAATGGATGCATGACTTCTATGCGATACACCGAATGCGTCATTGACCGCCAGGTCGCAGCCTTCGACCAGAGCTTTTGCAAAGGCCGGATCATTCTTTTCTTCTTCTTTATGAAAACGAAGATTTTCAAGGAGAAGGACTTCGCCCGGTGCGAGAGCCGCTTTCTTCTCCTTTGCTTCTTCGCCGATGCAGTCAGAGGCGAATTTCACATCCATGTGCAACAGTTCGGAAAGGCGCTTAGCGACCGGCGCAAGAGACAGGTCCGGCTTCACTTCGCCCTTTGGACGGCCCATATGGCTCGCAATGACGAGGGCAGCGCCATGGTCAAGAAGCCAGCGCAGCGTCGGCAGGGTCGCCACGATGCGGCGATCATCGGTGATATGACCTTCCTTGTCATGCGGCACATTGTAGTCCACACGGATATATATGGTCTTGCCTTCCGGTTTCAAATCATAAATGGTCTGCTTATTCATTCTTACAGTCCTTTCGATGCGACGAATTTGACGAGGTCGATGATTCTCATGGAGTAGCCCCATTCGTTATCATACCAGGCAATGACTTTGACCAGATTTCCTTCCATGACCATGGTGAGCAGGCTGTCAACGGTGGAGCTGACATCGGTGGTCTTGAAATCGGAAGAAACGAGCGGTTCATCGGTGTAGGCGAGGATACCCTTCAATTCACCTTCTGCCGCCGCTTTGAGTGCTGCATTGATCTCTTCCTTCGTAGCCGGCTTTTCGATCTCAGCGACGAGGTCGACCAGGGATACATCCGGGGTCGGTACGCGGATCGCGAGGCCATTCAGCTTGCCCTTGAGTTCCGGAATGACGATGCCAATGGCTTTGGCTGCGCCCGTGGAGGTCGGGATGATATTTTCCGCTGCCGCTCTGCCGCGTCTGGCATCCTTCTTGTGTGCCTTTTCCAGGATCGCCTGGTCATTCGTGTAGGAATGAACCGTGGTCATCAGACCGCGGACGATGTGGAATTTTTCATTCAGCACTTTGACCACCGGAGCGAGGCAGTTCGTGGTGCAGGAGGCATTGGAAATGATATTGTCCGTTTCCGGATCGTAGGTGTTTTCATTGACGCCCATCACGATGGTCGCATCATCATCCTTGCCCGGCGCAGTGATGATGACCTTCTTCACAGTGCCTTTGATGTGCTTGCCGGCACTTTCTTTATCTTTCAGCTTGCCGGTGGATTCGACGACGATCTCGACGCCGTACTTGCTCCAGTCCAGATGTTCCGGATCGCGGTCAGAGAAAACATGGACTCTCTTGCCATCAATGATGAGATCATCGCCATCGATCTTGACGTCCTTGCCAAGTCGGCCATGGACAGTATCATATTTCAGAAGATACTCTGCAGTTTCCACGCCGCTCGGGTTATTGATAGCGACCACTTCCAGATCATCTCTATCCAGAAGTCCGCGGAATACCAGTCTGCCAATTCTGCCAAAACCATTGATACCGATCTTTGTCATCTTATATACCCTCCTGTAACTGAACCTGCTTTTGAAGCAGCTCTTCTGAGGCGCCGCGCAGAGAAACCTCTTCACCGACAGCCTAAAACATGCGGGCTCGATGGGATATCTTCTTTCGAACCGCCCGCACTGTAAAACCGATACAAAAACCTCCCGCCCGCTTCCATTTCCCTTGCTCAACACAGAAGAAATCGGGCGAAACATTACGACTACAGTATATCACGCCGGCTTTAATACTACAATATCTCTTGCGAGATTTCTATTTAAGTATACTCTTTTAAGTAAAAAGAGTGTCAATTAAATCTCAAAATGCCTGCAGGCACCTTGTCAGGTTGAGAAGCTGCGGACCTCACCCCATCGGCTTTCGTTGATCGCGCCGCGATAAGGCGTGATGGGGCGGGGCATGTATCAAAGGCCCTCTTCCGCTGTACTATCACCGTCAGCGAAGACTGCGACCAGTGCATTTCACTATCCCATTTCCAAGGAAGCTGTCGAGCTTTCCAAACCCGTTCAGCCTGATTTTCTTCCTTTCTTTCCAAAAACGCATCGACCTTTTCATTTCGATGACTTTTTTGAAAGAATTTACCGTTTCTACATTCCATTGTTAGAAAGAAACGGCTATAATATGCATAGACAGAATGAAATACATGAATATGTTAGTTGTGACTGGTGATTCAAGCCTATTCCCTGATCACGTCCACGATTCTATTCTTCTTAGATGCAATCCGCATTCCCACGAAAGGAGCACTCCTATGTCCTGGAATACAAAAATCACAAAACTTTTAGGCATCGACTACCCGATCATTCAGGGCGGCATGGCCTACATTTCTGACGGTGTCCTCGTTGCTGCCATGAATCATGCCGGGTGCGCCGGCGTCATCGGAAGCGGCGGCTTCTCTGTCGATGAGATCCGTGACCACATCCGTCAGGCGAAGGACATCTTAGGCCCGGGCAAATGCTTCGGTGTGAACCTCATGCTGCAGATGCCGAATAAAGATGATGTCGCGCAGCTCATCTGCGATGAGAAAGTCCCCTTCGTCACCATCGGCGCCGGAAACCCTGTCCCCTATTTCGACCCCTTCCATCATGCCGGCGTGAAATGCATCCCCGTCGTGCCGAATGTCAAACTCGCCCATCGCGTACAGGACGCAGGCGCCGATGCCATCGTCGTCGAAGGCATGGAAGCCGGCGGCCATGACGGCAAGATCACCCTCATGGCTCTTCTCGAAAACGTCCTCCCCGAGATCGAGATCCCGGTCGTCGCAGCCGGCGGCATCGTAGACGGACGTGCTGTCGCCGCAGCCCTCCTCATGGGTGCCTCCGGCGTACAGATAGGCACCCGTTTCCTTCTCTCCGAAGAATGCCGCCTCCATCCAAACGCCAAGCAGGCCATCATCGATGCCGCCGATACCGACTCCGTCGTGACCGGCTTCACTACCCGAGATACCGTCCGCGGTCTTAGAAATCCATTCTCTGAAAAATACCTGAAGCTCGAATACAGCGGTGCGGCGCAGTCCGAGCTCACCGCCCTCGCCGCTGGAACGAACCGCAAAGCCGTCATCGACGGTGACACAGAGAACGGCTTCGTCTTAGCCGGCATGTCCCTCACCCACCTCACGAAAGTACAGCCTGTACAGGAAATCGTAGAAGAACTCGTGAGCGAAGCAGAAAGAAGACTCGCCGCGGCGCCGAAATTGATTTAAGGAAATGCTCCTTACTTTGAGCCACTTGCACATAAAAAATCCCCATCGGCTATGTCGCAGGGGATTTTTATGTACAAGAAAGACTTGTTTTTTCACTCCTATTAAGAGTTAATCTGCTGAACCATCTTTATTCTTAGGGTTCCAATACTTATCAAAATCAGAATACTTTAACTGTAAATTGATTTTAAGTTGGTTTAACATATCATCTGGGACTTTGGCATGATTGTGAAGCCTTCGAATCCGATAGAATTCTAAATTGATTTCCTTAGCATTTATCATCTTGTTCACCAAATCCTGATTTAGAGGGAAAAACATGCATTCACTAGCAAAAACCCTAAAAATATCTGCTTTTGTCGTCTCCTCTACATCATAAAATGGAGCCGAACCTGCCCTCAAATGTTTATACTGCGGTTCTGTCGCATAAAGCGTATAATTTTGCCCATCTATATTTAATGTACAATAATGTAAGATCTTTTCTTTTTTTATTTTTACTGAAACTCGCAACCAGTATTCATTTGTTCCATCTGCCTTAGCATAGTTTACAAATCCAGTCTGCCAACTTTTTAAATCATCAAAAGTAGTATATGAAACCGCGGATTCACTTTCTGGCTCATATGAGGTCTGAAAAGCCAAAACCGGCATGGCGATTGTCGTGGCTAATGCAACTGTTAAAAATATTTTCTTAAGCATAATATTCCCCCTCTAAATAAGAATAACAGGAATTTTATTCAGCTAAAATCTCATTTTGGTGAATTTTATAACACTATCTTAAAATGAAAAATAATAAAATCATTTTTATTCATCAGAAAAAATCATTACCAAGTTGCGGATTAAAATACTCATTATAGTATTTATAAAAGAAATAATTCGCCGTAAAGTATATTGGTGATCCTGCATAGATTTTATCAATTGGACTACTATCAAGATGACCAATATATGAGCCATCTAAATTCCAAAAGTCTTCTGAAATAACTCCTGCACTAAGCCCACTATATTCATCTACAGCCTCAAAAAGCTTTGCAATAAAAGACGATGTCGAAAGATTTTGATTATGAATTAAAAAATTTTGAGCGAGCGTTGGGCTGAACCGAGATCCATAATCATAATTAATTGATAAATCCGTTTTACAAATCATATTCCCATTATAATCCACTTCATACATTGTCCCAGATAAAGTATAATACGGAGGAGCATAACGTAATGAATGTATTGAATTCACATCAACGTATACTGTTCCAGGCTTTCCCTCTAAAATTTTGACATAACTATCCGTATTATTTTGTAATTCCTCAAGTGAAATTGCCAAAGCAGATATTGGAACAAACCATAATAAAAATAAAATATTTAGCAAAAGCAATCTCATAAAACTCCTCCATATAAACATCAAAAGCACTAATTTTTTGGCTTTGCTGTTAACATAATTATTCCATTATCATTTAACTCCGTCAATATAATCACTGAAAACGGCCCCTTCCATGTATAAAACGTAGAATTAGTCTTCTCTGGATTTCCAAACAGCTTGGTCATTCCATGAAGTCGTTGATCAAAATCTTCTTTACTAAAAGGAATTATAATGCCAACGAGCCTATTATCCATAAAAACAGCACGAACGATTACTGGACCAATAAAATAGACGCTGTTATGAGCATCAGGAACAAGCACATGATAAGCAGCAGTACCAGATTGATATCCCGCCAGTTTCGTTCTATGGGATTCTTGGATAGCCGTTAGTGGTTCTCCCCAACGTAAATCAGCAAATCCATTTGGATCTTGCAATAAATTCATAGCACTTACATCATATACTGTACCTATTGGTGAAATAGATGCTCCCATGCAAGGACTTAACGAAAACAATAAACCAGCAAGCAGTAATTTTAACATTCTTCTCATAATACTTCTTTAGCCCTCTCTACATTTATATGATGTTGCCAAATATATATTATTGTCAGTTGAAATAGTATTGTTTCACAATCACCGTCACAATGCCATCCAGCAATTTCTTTGATAATCTTTTAATGAAATTAAAGTGTCTGGGAAAATATGCAAGATAAGGACCAACCAGATAGTATAAAAAAATAAAACACTTTCCTTTCCTTGACCTTCTTAGAAACCGATCCCGAAAGTCTCTTAAAATAACAACGTTTGGGTGGTATTTATTATCATACGTTGCTGTTGCCACATAACAATTAGAAGATTTACTTTCAGCATGAATGCTACCTGTAACCGTTTTTACATCAATTGAAGATTTATGATATTTCCGACCTTCCCCTGTATGTGAGAGATTATGCTCAAGATTAACATAGCGATCTAAATCAGCTTGCGCACTGATATGGGTTAATTTATCATTATTTACCTTAGATTCAAATTCCATTTGTTTTTCAGCAGCAAACTTTGCTAACGCTTGTTGCGTTTCTTCAGGCAATTGATTAAATTTTGCCTGAATTAACCGGGCACTTAAATTTTGCTGTTGCACAGCAGATAAGTCATTTCTAGAAGTAGAAGTCACAATCTGATGATTTTCTCGCGACTGTTCTAAATTACCCAATTTTTCCCCTCCAAAACTTCAAAACCTTATAAATTCCACGAAGCATAATTTGCATTGCCAATTTCATCCAAGAATGCATTGTTAAAAAGTTTGCGATACATCTTCCATTATTATAATACCAGTCAATGAACTTATTGCCTAGGTAATAATTATGTAAAGTTTGATCACGCCAAACCCTAAAAAAAATTGTCTCTGGTGATTCAGCTCCAAAACAAGTTGTTGATATGAAGCAATATCCCTTATTTAATTTGTGAACAGTAACAAAGATTATATCTGCTGGTAGACGTATTGTCATCCTTAAATCTTCATAAATTAAGCCCTCATTATACATTTTATTGCATGTATAATGAAATGTTTTAACATCATCTAACGCACTAGTGAATAGTTGCCTTGCTTCCTGAATATATACTTCATTTAAGAGAATATTTGCTGTTTTCATATCATCAGCATACAACCAAGTAGCCAATTCTTTTACTTCCGAAGGAATTTGAACACTGTGCAAAATTGCTTCATCATTTAATTCAATTCTTGCTGGAATATATTTATTGAGTTCTTGAATAGCATCAATATAATTTTCCCAATTAACATTTACGTTATGCATAATTTGGGGAACGGTTGAGCGATTTTGTTGAATTATTTTTTTCAAAAGAGAAATTCTTTGATCAGCCGTCAAGAAAGGTGGAAGAAGTTCAATCAAACGCATTAAGGTTTGATCCGAAAGATTAATAGAATGCGATTTCCATTTAGGATAGGTTTTCTTAGCATAATTTCCAGCTGAATATCCATGTTTTTTAGTATATTCAACAATAAAATTATCAAATTCATAAGCAGGTAAATTAAAAAAATACTCTTTTAAATCTGCAACAATTGATGAAAAATAGGTATGAACGGCTGGATGCGCATAATAGCGCATCGGATCAAAAGAAGAATGATAATACCTTTTGCCTCTATAATGCATATGCCAACCTACCATTATCTAAAAAAATCATTATGAAAGCATCTAAGATTCAGTAACACAATACTCTTACTTATTCATGAAGCAAATTAAACGTATATCTCAAAAAGACAATAGTCCAATCTAACTAAATCAGTCATTGCTCCTCTATGAATATTGTAGTAAATTCAAATAACAATTACAAGCGTAAGACAAGAGAAGTGACAGTGAAATACAATCATACTCGACCACGCAAAAAAAGGCAGGATGTCATCAGGTCGAATAGTCGGATACAATGAGGCAGGGAGGCGTAGAGTCTTAGAAAACGGATGCCCTCGTCGTCGAAGGCATGGAAGCCGGCGGCCATGACGGCAAGATCACCCTCATGGCTCTTCTCGAAAACGTCCTCCCCGAGATCGAGATCCCAGTCGTCGCAGCCGGCGGCATCGTAGACGGACGCGCCATCGCCGCAGCCCTCCTCATGGGTGCCTCGGGTGTGCAGATGGGCACGCGTTTCCTTCTCTCCAAAGAATGCCGCCTCCATCCGAATGCGAAACAAGCCATCATCGACGCTGCCGACACCGACTCCGTCGTGACAGGCTTCACTACCCGAGACACCGTCCGCGGCCTTAGAAATCCATTCTCTGAAAAATACCTGAAGCTCGAATACAGCGGTGCGGCGCAGTCCGAGCTCACCGCCCTCGCCGCTGGAACGAACCGCAAAGCCGTCATCGACGGTGACACAGAGAACGGCTTCGTCTTAGCCGGCATGTCCCTCACCCACCTCACGAAAGTACAGCCCGTGCAGGAGATCGTAGAAGAACTCGTGAGCGAAGCCGAAAGAAGACTCGCCGCAGCGCCGAAATTGATTTGATGTCAAGTGTCAGATGGCTAACGTCTGATGTCTGATCTCTGACTTGTTTGTATCCTCCTTTCGGCTGCCCATGGGACTGCCCGCTCACACGAATCCACATAGAAAAAACTCCATGCCTTCGCATGGAGTTTTTTGTGATGTATTGTATTACACGGCCATGATGCCATTCTGATCGAAGTCGAGCACGAGGTAGTGCGCCGTCATCTTGGCGGAGCGGAATCCGTCGACCATGGCTTCACCGACCATGTGCGCTTTCTCCGCCGGGGCAAAGGCGATGATGGTCGGGCCGGAGCCGCTGATGGTCGCTCCGTAGGCGCCGGAATACATGGCATTTGCAATGACCTGACGGGACCCCGGGATGAGATCTAGACGATACGGGACATGGATGCAGTCGTCAAGGCCGAATTTCAAATACTCGGGCTTCTGATACATGAAGGCAGCCATCAGGAAGGAAACGGCACCGATATTATGCACAGCATCACTTCTGCTATATGTCTTCGGAAGCACGGCTCTGGCTTTTTCCGTGTGAAGCTCGAAGTCCGGGATCGTGACGACTGCTTTCCAGTGGGACGGGATGTCGATGCTTTCCGCTGTGACATGGCCATCCTTCAGAAGTGCCATGCAGAAGCCGCCTAAGATCGCAGGCGCCGCATTGTCGGGATGCCCTTCCATCTCCGCGGTGATATTCAGGATCTCTTTCCTGTCGAAGGGCTCACCCATCAGCAGGTTCGCAAGGAATACGCCGGAAGCAAGTGCCGCCGAGCTGCTGCCGAGACCTCTGGCAAAGGGGATACGGTTGATGAGGTACATGCTGCCGCCGGGGATCTTTTCACCTGCCTTTTGGGCCGTTTCCGCCATCGCCTGAATGATCATGTTATCCATTCCGGAAGGGATCTGGTCTGCGCCTTCCCCTTCTGCACGGATCACGGTATCCTTGAGTTCTCGTCCTTCCTCGGGGACGAACTGGATGACATTATAAAGGCCGAGCGACATGCCGAGGGTGTCGAAGCCGCTTCCGATATTCGCCGTGGTAGCCGGTACACGGACGATGTATGTCTTATTCTCTGTCATCATTCATGACCCTCACAATATTCGCGACCTGGCGCATGCAGGGCAGGACCTGCAGGGCTTTTTCGACTTGAATGATATTTTCGCGAGGCGTATCCTGCGTGATGATCATCAGTTCCGCTGCGTCCTCGAAGCGGCTCTTCTGCACGACTTCCTTGATGCTGATCTCATGGTCGGCATAGGCAGAAGCGATCTGGGAAAGGACGCCCGTCACATCGTCGACGATCAAGCGGAAGTAGTAGGAGTTCTTCAGCTTCAGGGAAGAGTAGAATGGGATGCGCTTGGTTTCCGTCAGCATCATGCCGGTGCCGGTGGAGCCATTCATGATGTGTTTCGCGGTGGAGATCACATCTGCCATGACCGCACTGGCCGTCGGGAGCGAGCCGGCGCCGCGTCCGTAGAACATGACGTCATCGACGATATTGCCGGTGACATAGATCGCATTGTAGGAGCCCTTGACGGAAGCGAGCGGATGGGTACGCGGTACGAAGGCCGGATAGACATTGAGCGCGATGCCATTGTCCTGACGGGTACCGACAGCGAGCAGCTTGATGGCATAGCCCATCTCACTCGCATACTGTACGTCCTTCTGGGAGATTTTCTCGATGCCTTCGACGAGTACGTCATCAAAAGTGACGTTCGCACGGAAGCCGATGGAGGCGAGGATCGCGAGCTTTCTGGCTGCGTCGTAGCCGCAGACGTCATTGGTCGGGTCGGCTTCTGCAAAGCCCTTCTTCTGCGCCACGCGAAGAGCATCCGAGTAGCTGACGCCTTCTTCGTCCATACTGGAAAGAATGAAATTCGTCGTTCCGTTCACGATGCCTACGATGCTTTCGATCTCATTCGCCGCCAGGGAATCGTGCAGCGGACGAAGGATCGGGATACCGCCACCGACACTGGCTTCGCAGGAGAAATTCACATGATTCTCCATCGCGGTATGCATGATCTCCGGTCCAAAGAGCGCCACGACATCCTTATTGGCACTGACGACGCTCATTTTGTGATTGAGTGCCTCAAAGATATACTCCTTGGCCGGATGGATGCCTCCCATGACTTCGACTACGATGCCGATATCGGGGTCGGCCATGATCTCTTCAAAAGAAGATGTCAGATGGACACCTTCCAAGAGAGGTACATTTTTGTACTTGTCCGGATGACGCACCAGTACATAGGTGATTTTCAGCTGACAGCCCAGCTGTTCTGCCATCATCTGGCTGTTTCTTTTGATGGTTTCAGCGACGCCGCTTCCGACGGTGCCGAAGCCAAGGAGTGCAATATTGATTGTTTTCATAAAATCTCCTCCTGATCAAGGATGCATTGAAAAGCGGGGAATGAGGGCGTCTCACGGATCGGTTTTGCGCTCTGCGCAAAACGCGATACCGGTCACTATCTGCCAGCTATCTTCCCTATTCTCCTGCTTTCAGCATGGCTTCCTGAAGAACAACGGACTGAATTCCTTTCATGGACTTGACTGCATCTTCCAGAACCGATAACGGTTCCGATGCATCTTCTATCTGCAAAGTCATGGTGACAGAGACGAGCTTCTCTCCCGCCCGGCTGCGGTTCATGGAAAGGATCTCGAAATTTCCTTTCATGACGCGTCGCATGAGACGGGCAAAGTGAGGATACTCCTCCGTCATGACCGTGGACAGCATGGCGATCCTGAGCGCCCGGCTCCGGGCTGACGCTACATGATCTTTATATTTATAATAAGCACTGCGGCTCATATCGACTTTTTTGACAGCTTCATTGATGGATCCGCAGATCCCGTCATTCAGTAGCTCTTTCACTTTGATCGTTTTCTTGATGGCTTCCGGAAGTACCTTCAGATCCACCAGGTAAAATTCTTCTTTTCCTTTTTTCATAATGAACCGTATGACAGAAAGGTATGGGGCGTGTCACAGACGGTCTGCTCCCCGCCCGTTTCCCTATTCTATAAATTGAAATAAAATCACCGCAGCAGCCACGGAGACATTGAGTGACTCGACCGTGCCCGCGAGCGGAATATATAAATTCATGTCGGTCATCGCGAGGAGCTCCTCGCGGATGCCGTTTCCTTCATTGCCAAAAACGAAGATCCCTTTCCGGATCTCTCCCACCGTTTTGTAGGGGACGGCATGCGAAAGGGCTGTCCCGTAGAGCGCAAGACCGCTCTTTTCTCGGAGAAGGGAGATCTGATCCACTGTCAGATCTTCATAGACAGGGACGCGCAGGATGCTCCCCATGGAGCTTCGCACCGCTTTTTCCGCAAAGGGATCGGTGCATCCTTTCGTAAGAAGGACTGCCTTGACACCGGCTGCCGCTGCACTTCGAAGGATCGTCCCCATATTGCCGGGGTCCTGCACCGCATCCAGTAATACGTAGTATCCCTCAAGCGGGTGCATCAGTTCTTCAATGTCTCTTTTTTTCTTAGAAGCCAGCAGCATGATGCCCTGTCCATGCTGTGTGCCGGAGATGAGCTTCATGAGTCCCTCATCGAGTTTGAGAAAGCGCCAGGAAAGTGCTTCTCCCTCTTTCATGAGTGCCTTGAAGCGTTCATTCTCCAGCTGGTTTTCTGTGAAAAAACAGGTACATGCTTTCATGCCCTGACGGAGAGCATCCTCGACACTGCGAAGACCTTCCATCAGGAACATGCCATAGGCCTGCCGGTATTTTCTCTGCTTCAGCTGCAGTGCTTTTTTGATCCACTGGTTGCTGCGGCTCCTTATTTCTTCGATCATCCTGTCCTCCAAAGCATCATGCCCTATCGGCGATACTATCCATAAAAGCTGTGCGTGCATAGGTTGAGAGGTTCTATAGGTGCAATGAGGTTCATAGGGAAGGAGGGCGTACTATCGCAAGCTCCCCCAAAACCCATGAAGCCTGACAGGTCTCTTTCCTGGTCAGTCACTCATCCGATGGTGAAATGTCCTGCCAGCTTCTCCCGCACGAATGCTTCTATATCGCCGCCCGGGAAAAGGAATCCGCGGATGCCTGCATTCTCTGCAGCTTCGACATCGCGTTTTCCATCCCCGAAAAGGACCGCCCGGTCTTTGTCTATGCCGTATGCATCAAGCGCGCGAAGGATCATCCCCGGCGCCGGCTTGCGGCAGCTGCATACCTGATCATACGCGGGAAGGGGCGCACCGGGAAGGTGCGGACAGTAGAAAAACTCTGTGATATGCCCGCCCCATTTTTGAAATTCTTCATTCATTTCCTGATGGAGCTGCCGAACCGTTTCTTCGGTGAAATAGCCGCGTGCCACACCGCTCTGGTTCGTCACGACAAAGAGAAGAAAGCCTGCCTTGGTGAGCTCGGCTACGATCTCCCTTGCGCCTTTCACCCAGCGCAGCTTCCTCATCTGATGCACATAGCCATCATCTTCATTGAGGACGCCGTCGCGGTCAAAAAAGACCGCTTTTCTTCTGGTGTCCATCATTTCGTCCAGTCCATCTCATCGATGATCTGGCAGATGATATGCGCCGCGAGCATGTGGATCTCCTGAATGCGGGCGGTGACATCGTCGGGCACCACCAAAGAGGCATCGCACCAGAGTACCATGGCTCCGCCGGTCTTCCCGGTCGAGCCAATGGTCGTCAGCCCTTTTTCTCTCGCTATTTTCAGCGCTTCGAGCACGTCCGGACTGTTTCCGCTGGTAGAGATCCCCCAGAGGACGTCCCCCGGATTTCCGAGTCCTTCAACCTGACGGGAAAAAACGCGGTCAAAGCTATAGTCATTCCCGACGGCGGTCAGGATCGAGGTATCTGTCGTGAGAGCGATGGCAGGAAGAGAGCGGCGCTCGTTATGAAATCGCCCGACAAATTCCGCAGCGATGTGCTGCGCGTCTGCAGCGCTGCCTCCATTGCCGCAGATGAGGATCTTGTGACCGGAGCGCAGGGCTTTTTCGCAGATCTTCGCCATATCTTCGATGACAGGATAGAGAGCGCGGCTCTTTTCCAGTGCTTTCTGATGGTCATCGAAGCATTTTTCTATGAGTGCTCTCATTTCTTTTCCTCACCCTGAGCGGCCTTAGACGAAGGCTGCTGATTGGTCATCAGATTCTGAAGCTCCTGCATGAATGTATTGATATCCTTGAATTCGCGATATACGGAAGCAAAACGGACATATGCGACCTGATCGAGCTTGCAGAGCGCATCCATCACGATGTTGCCGATCTCCGTGGTCGGAAGCTCACGCTTCGGATCGTTGCGGATCGTATGTTCCACCAGATCGATGATCTCTTCGATCTGGGCAGAGGATACATTCGTCTTTTCACAGGCTCTGGTGATACCGTTACGGATCTTGGATCTATCGAAAAGCTCACGCTTGCCATTCTTCTTGATGACACGAAGCGGCAGTTTTTCTACGGTCTCATACGTCGTGAAACGGCGTCCGCAAGAGAGGCACTGACGGCGGCGGCGAATGGCTGCGCCTTCATCCGTATCTCTGGAGTCTGTCACTTTCGTATCTCTGCTTTTACAGAATGGGCATTTCATATCGAATTCTCCTTCTTAGAGTTAACAAAAAGCAAAATCAATAAAAGCCACACTGCATATGCGGTGTGGCTTTTCAGACAGGTAGAAAGAGCCGGTCTGTCTCCGGTCAGGAGAATACGGATGCGATCATGGTCCGCATCCTCCCTCTCTCTCCATATGGTGTCGCATCAGAAAGAGAGTCATCCATGAGAGCAGTCAGTCGGCGTTTTTTCCCTTATTTTCTGAGGAATTCCGGAACCGCAATTCCCGTGCTCGGGCGGACAGCATTGCTGAATCTGTTTCCTGCCTGCGCCGGAGCCTGTGCTTTTTTCTTTTCGCCGAAGCCGGTCGCAATGACAGTGATCCTGACGGTATCGTTATCGAGGGTATCATCGACAGAAGTACCCCAGATGATATTGGCATCCGGATCGGCGGCTTCGGTAATGATCTGGGATGCTTCGTTGATCTCAAAGAGTCCCAGGTCTTCATTGCCGGTGATATTGATGATGATGCCTTTCGCGCCATCGATGCTGCGTTCGAGAAGCGGGCTGTTGATAGCCATGGAAGCGGCGTCGCTCGCACGGTTGTCGCCGGTGCCGATGCCGATGCCCATGAGCGCTTCGCCCTGGTCACTCATGATGGTCCGAACGTCTGCAAAGTCCAGGTTGATGATGCCCGGTACGGTGATCAGGTCGGAAATGCCCTGGATGCCCTGACGGAGTACATCATCCGCGGTCTTGAAGGCATCCTTCAGAGATGCTTTCTTATCCATGATCTGCAGCAGCTTATCATTCGGTACGACAAGGATGGCATCGACGCTGTTCTTCAGACGTTCGATCCCTTCCTGGGCATTTCTTGCTCTGACCTTGCCTTCGAATGTGAATGGTTTCGTCACGACAGCGATGGTGAGCGCGCCCAGCTCTCTGGCGCACTGTGCAGCTACCGGAGCCGCACCTGTACCTGTACCGCCGCCCATGCCGGCAGTGACGAAGACCATGTCTGCGCCCGCCAGTGCTTTGGAGAGATCTTCCTTGGATTCTTCGGCTGCCTGTTCGCCGACTTCCGGTTTTGCACCGGCGCCGAGACCCTTGGTCAGCTTTTCGCCGATCTGAATCTTGTTATCTGCTTCGGATTTATTCAAAACCTGGGTTTCGGTATTGACTGCAATAAATTCGACCCCTTTGACCTGGGCATCGATCATGCGGTTGACTGCATTATTTCCGCCGCCACCTACACCAATTACTTTAATGTTTGCCATTTCAGACTGTTCCATGTTCGCTCCTCCTTCAGGATATTTTGCGTCATGTATGTAAGGAAACGCTGATTAACTCAGGATGTTATCCACCTATATTACATTTCTGCTAATCATATGTACCATTGTACAATACTTTCCACAAGTTCGCCACCGGTAGAATGAGACAATTTGCAATTTTCCCGGTTAAAATCTCTATTTTTTCAGTTTTATAAAGGGAGAGGAGAGATTGGCGTCCACATATTCCACGGAAAGGCCGCGCGCCTTCACATCCCCTACCATATTCTCGGCCAGTTTGGCCTGCGCTTCCATGTCACTTCCGCTGCCAAGCCGGACGGTGATGCCATCTCGGGTATAAGCGCGTATGTTTTCCGGATTTCCGATATTGATCTCCGAAAAGAACCGCTGCCCTTCCGGAGAGAGCGCATTGAGAAAAGCGAGTGCTTTGTCCAGGTCTTCCTGCGACACGGTATCTCCGAGGAGCAGGTTTTCCATGCGTTTGCCTGTGATCATAGCGACGTCGCCCTTCCGGATCGACTGCACGGAATCGATCACCATGCCCTCTTTATCCAGCACGACATAGCTGTACTCCGCCTGCATGATGGCCAGCGGCTCTCTGTCTTCGATGTGTACTTCGAGAACGAAGGGAAATCCACGGCTCACCTCGACATGAGCCACGCGAATGTCATGAGAAAGACGCTCTGCCAGGCCGGAGGCACTGATCTGCAGCACATTGACCGGCTGGCGGATCTGCCCTTCGAAAAGAATATCCTCCATCGTGAGCGCCTTCGTGCCGGTGAGATGGATATAGCCTAAGGGCAGCGGCAAAAGAAATATGCCAAGTGCCGCAAGGAGAAGTCCGCCACCTGCGAGCAGGATGGACTGCCTGATACGGAAACCTTTCCTTTTCTTTTTGCGCGATACCCGGGGTGCCTCCTTCGCCTCTATGTCTTGCGAAGGATCTTCCGGTGTCACTTCCGTCTCTTCCCGCGGCTTCTGCTCAGGGATCTTTCCTTCATGCAGCTCGCGCCGGAAATCATTGAAGCTTTTAAAATTATCCATAAGAATCAAATCCTGTTTGTATAAGGTTTTACGGAAACGCTGATTAAATCGCAGAGTCGAATTTCATATGGGTTTTTATACATAGCTTCGTCATCATCCTCCTTAAATAGCTCGCTATTCGCGTCAGATGATTCCTTGCTCTGTATAAAAATCCAAGAATGAAATCTGACAACGATTTAATCAGTGTTTCCTTAGGTGTAAGGTTTGCGTTTTAAGGGGACATCCGTAGGAGGTGCCGTCCCCGATCACTGAGATCACACCTTATTAAGTCCCGCTTCGAGGAGAATTTTTTCGCAGAGCGCGGGGAATGAGATCCCCGCCGCTGCGGCGGCCTTCGGGACGAGGCTCGTCGCCGTCATGCCCGGGATGGAATTGGCTTCCAGAAGATGCGGACGGCCGTCGCGATCCGTCTTGAAGTCGAATCGGCACGCACCATCACATTCCGCCATGCGATAGCCGGTCTCTGCGAGACGGCTCATCTCTTCCGCAAGCGCCTCCGGGATCGGAGCCGGGACGAGGTAGTCTGTCGCGCCCTTGGTGTACTTGGAGTGGTAATCATAAGACCCCGAATGCGGACAGATCTGAATGACCGGCAGTGCTTTGCCGTCCAGCACGGAAACGGTGAATTCGTCTCCGGAAAGGAAAGCCTCTGCCAGGATCCTTGGTTCTACCGAGAAGACACGGTCGATCGCCTCTTTCAGATCTTTTTCTTCCTTTACGATCTCGATGCCGATGGTCGAGCCTTCACAGGCGGGCTTGAGGACGACAGGAAGGGTGAAGCTCTTACGAATGTCCTCTTCTATATTTTCCTTCCCATCCTTCAGATAGTACGCCTTGGAGAAGGCCATGGGGAGACCCGCCTGCTTGAAGAAATGGCTGCTCATGATCTTATCCATGGTGATAGCGCTCGATGTCACGCCGGAGCCCGTGTACGGGATGCGGGCGAGCTCGAGTACGCTCTGGATGGTGCCATCCTCCCCGTACTTGCCATGCAGCGCGATGAATACGGCATCTGCCTTCGCTTCTTTCAGCTGCTCCACCACATGGTGCGGGTCATACTCCATAGAAATGGCCTGATAACCAATGGAGGTCAGGGCTTCTAAAATGGCCTTCCCTGTATTTCTGGAGACTTCCGCCTCTCTGGAGGGTCCTCCCATGAGGACCACGATTCTGCTCTCTTTAGTAATCACTTTTTCAACCCTTTATCCTTCACCAACTGAATGAGCTCTTCCCCTGCGCGGTAAATACTGCCGGCGCCCATGGTGATGATCATATCTCCCGGTTTTACAAAGTCGTAAAGCGCCTGAGACATGCCTTCCACCGTTTCCACATAGTGGATCTCCTTTTCCGGCAGACGCTGATGGACCAGTGAGGGGATCAGATGTCCGTCGACACCTTCGATCGGTGCCTCACTCGCCGCATAGATATCGGTGAAGAAGAGTACATCTGCATCATCGAATGCTTCGGCAAACTCCTGCTGCAGAAGCTGCGTGCGAGAATAGCGGTGCGGCTGGAAGGCGCAGATGATGCGATGATCGCCTGTCTCTCTCGCTGCTTTCAGAGTCGCTTTGATCTCTGTCGGATGGTGTGCATAGTCATCGACCACCCAGAGATCATTTTCTCTGGATTTCGTCTCGAAGCGACGCTTCACTCCCACGAAGTGAGACAGTGCCGTCTCGATCGTTTCCATCGGGATGCCGCAGTAGAGCGCTGCGATCACGGCGCCAAGCGCATCACGGATATTATGCGCCCCCGGGATCTGAAGCTCGATGGTGCCGAGCGTCTTTCCCTCGTGCACCACATCGAAAAAAAGATGCCTGTTTTCGTATCGCTTGTTCACGGCCCGATAGTCTGCTTTTTCATTGAGGCCATAGGTGATGCAGGTCTTCTGGATCTCGGGCAGGATCGCGCATACGCCTTCGCTGTCTGTACATACGATGGCAACGCCATCCTCATAGCAGATATGGCTGATAAATTCGGAAAAGGCACGGCGGATATTTTCGACGCTGCCATAATGATCCAGATGGTCATCCTCGATATTCGTCACCACCGTCATATAAGGGGAAAATTTCAGGAAAGAGCCGTCGCTTTCGTCCGCTTCCGCGATGACATACTCGCCCTTTCCGAGAGAGGAATTTCCTCCGATATAGCTGGCTGCCGCCCCGAGAACGATCGTCGGGTCTTTGCCTGCTTCATAGAAGATCTGTCCCACCATGGCAGAGGTCGTGGATTTCCCATGTGCGCCTGCGACAGCGATGCCTTTGCCCCAGTGGAACATGGCCGCCAGCACGTCGGAGCGATGGAATACGGGAATGCCAAGACGTCTCGCTTCCAGAAGCTCTGGATTTTCTTCGGAGATCGCCGAAGAAATGACGACGCAGTCTGCGCCCTTCACATGAGACGCTTCATGCCCGATATAGATCTCTGCGCCTTTTTTTCGGAAATCGCGCAGAAAGGGAGAGTCTGCCACATCGGAACCGGAAATGCGCTCCCCATTATCCAGCAGAATGACGGCCAGCGCACGCATGCCCATACCGCCGATCCCTATGAAATGGAATGAATGATACTTCGTGAGGTCCATAATCGTCTTCCTTTATTTAATGAGCGACAGTGCAAGTCTTGCGATATCCTCTCCGGCATGCACTTTTTTCAAAGTGCCGATGGACTTCTCCATCGTCTGAAGATCTTCGGGATGCTCGCGAAGCGCTGTGATATTTTCAATGAATCGGGCGCCTGTGACGTCCTTATCCAGAATCATTTTCGCCGCGCCCGCCTCGGAAAAGACGCGGGCATTGTATGTCTGGTGATCCTCTGCCGCATAGGGATACGGGATCAGGATGGCCGGCAGCTCTCTTGCTGCGACTTCTGCCAGACTGATGGCTCCCGCGCGGCAGATGATGAGATCGGCGGCTGCAAGCGCATTCGGCATATGGTACTCATAGCAGATGATGCGGCTCGCAGAGCCATAATGTCCGTCCTCATCAGAGCCGAGTGCACTCGTGATCTTGTCATACTCCAGCTCACCCGTCACATGGTAAAGGCACAGGTCCTTCGCGTCTTTGAAGTGGCGATGCACATCCAGCATGGCGGTATTGATCGTCCTCGCTCCGCGGCTGCCGCCGGTGACCAGTACCATGAAGGTATCCGGCGAAAGCCCGAGCGCCCTGCGGGATGCCTCCCGCTTGGCTTCCATAATGTCGGGACGGATCGGATTTCCTGTATAGATGCATTTCTCCGGATGCGGGAAACGGGGAGCGGCTGCTTCATAGCCCAGCGCGATCTTATCGACCACACGGGAAAGGATCTTATTCGTGATCCCGGGGATCACATTCTGCTCCTGGATCAGCGTCGGGATATGAGACAGCGCCGCCGCCATCAGGATCGGCCCGCATACATAGCCGCCCGTCCCGATGACTACATCCGGTGCGAAATCCTTCAGGATCCGGCGCGCCTTGAAGAGGCTCCCTGCCGCATGACACAGGATGCTGATATTTTCCAGCGTCAGCTTCCGCTTCAGGCCCGAAGCCGGCAGCGAGGCGAAACGATACCCTTCCTTCGGAATGATACGTGACTCCATCCCATTCGGCGTGCCCACGAAAAGAAATTCTGTTTCTTCCAGTTTTGCTATTTCCTTAGCAATGGTGATGGCCGGGTAAATATGTCCCCCCGTACCGCCGCCAGATAAAATAACCCGTTTCATGAATGCTCCGTTATAATCAGTGAGAAAACAGGGATCAGGAATCAGCCTTGGAGACGTCAGATGTTAAACGTCAGATGTCTGGCTTCTGACATATTTTCTGACCCCGACCCATTTACATGAGGCTCTTTACGTTTTTCTTAAAATCCATGCCGCGCTCTTCCATATTCTTATACATATCGAAAGAAGAGCAGGCCGGTGAAAGGATGACGACATCCCCCGGTCTCGAAAGCTTCTGTCCGAGGAGGACGGCCTCTTTCATAGAGGATACGCGGTGGATCGAAGAGACGCCCGCCTCTCTGGCCGCTTCCTCGAAGCGCTCAGCCGCCGCCCCCAAAAGGATGAGCTCTTTCGTATGAGAGCGCACGGTCTGCATGAAATCAGACAGAGGCGTGCCCTTATCATGACCTCCGGCGATCAGGATGACCGGCTTGTCGAAGGCTTCCATGCCTTTGGTGGCTGCATCGGTATTCGTAGCCTTGGAATCATTGTAGTAGGAAACGCCATCCAGCTTGCGAACAAATTCGATGCGGTTCGGAAGAGCGGCAAAGGTCTTCAGCGCCTCTATGATGACAGTCGTGTCGACGCCGCCCTCATGCGCCAGAAAAGCGGCAGCCAGACAGTCCTCGATATTCTGTTTCCCTTTCAGCAAGAGCTCTCCTGCGGTGCAGAGAGGAATGGTTTCTCCCCGTCTCTTCAGCACGAGACGGTCACCGGAAAGGCATGCGCCTTCTTCGACTCCGTGCGATGTGGAGAGCAGGCACACATGGGTGTGTGCTTCCGCCTGCTTTTTCAGCATCGGCGTATACGGATCGTCAGCATTCAGAAGGATGCAGTTCGTTTCGTCCATATTTTCAAAGATCCGCGCCTTGGCTGCCACATAGGCCTCCATGGTGTGGTGACGTTCCAGATGATCGGGCGTGATATTCAGGATGACCGCCGCCTTCGGCCGGAAGCGGGTGATGAATTCCAGCTGGAAGCTCGAAACTTCTGCTGCGATCAGACCATTCTCCGGCACCAGCTCTGCTTCGCGGGAAAGGGAGATCCCCAGATTCCCCGCAAGAGCAAAGGGCCTTCCCGAGTGGGAGAGCATGCTGCCAAGAAGCGTCGTGGTCGTGGTCTTCCCGTTTGTCCCCGTGATGGCCAGGATCGGCGCCTTCGTCACGCGATAGGCGAGCTCGACTTCACTCAAAACAGGGATGTGCCTTTTCATCGCCCCCTGGATCACGACATTTTCCGCCGGGATGACAGGGGAAACGACGACGGCATCCATCCCGTCCAAAAGGCTCTCCGACTGCGCGCCGAAGCAGAACTCAGCCCCGAGCCCGATGAGCTCTTCTTTTTCTTTGTTATTCTGTATCTGATCCTTGAGATCAGAGATCACGACATGGGCTCCATGACGGAGAAGTACATGAGCCGCGCCAAGGCCACTGATACCGGCGCCCAGAATAAGTACATGTTTCAATGCTATACCTCCCATGAATGGTAAAACATGGATAGTCGGCGGGAAGGGATGCGAATGGAAAGCATCGGCTTTCATCCCCGATCTCTGCCTCCCGTTCTGCTGCCGGCCGATTTATGGCAGTGCATAGATCGCCAGCATCAGGCTGCCCGCGGCGGCGAAGCCTTCGAAGATCCAGAAGGACCAGACGACACGGACTTCACTCCAGCCGGACAGTTCGAAATGATGGTGCAGCGGACTCATCTTGAAGACACGCTTGCCCGTTGTTTTGAAAGAAATGACCTGAATGATAACAGATAAGGCTTCCAGCACAAAAATAAAGCCGAGGAAGGCGAGCAAGAGCTCCGTCCGGGTCATGACCGAGATCCCGGCGATGGCTCCGCCGAGGGCAAGCGAGCCGGTATCTCCCATGAAGACCTTGGCCGGATGATAATTGAAGAAAAGGAAGCCAATGCAGGCCCCTGCCAGGATGATGATAAAATAACCGAGGTCATGAAACCCTGTCATATAGCAGAAGACCGCATAGGCCGTAAACGCAATGACGCAGCAGCCGGAAGCCAGTCCATCCAGCCCATCCGTCAGGTTCACCGCATTCGATGCCCCCACAATGACAAGAACGACGAAAGGATAGTACAAAAGTCCGATGGAAATATCCATCGTCGTAAATGGGATCGCGATCGAGTAAGGCAGGTGCAGGGTATCTACGACACCCCAGCAGAAGAGCACGGCGAGGATCAGCTGCCCCAGCATTTTCTGCTTGGCCGTCAGCCCCAGATTCCTTTTCTTTTCTGCTTTGATGAAATCATCGAGAAATCCTAAAAGCCCATGCCCCAGCGTCAGGAAAAGAAGCCAGAGAACCGATGGATCCAAGAGGCGGTTGAAAAGCACCACCAGCACCATCGCTGTCAGCATGAAGAGCCCGCCCATGGTCGGAGTGCCGCTCTTGGCCCGATGAGACTTCGGCCCTTCGGTGCGGATCGACTGGCGCGCCTTCAATTTCTTCAAAAGCGGAATGCCCACCCATCCGCAGATGACGGTGAGGACCGCTGCTTCCAGCAGGTATATAAAATAATTACTTTCCATCCTTTGTCAGAACTCCCCTCAAGAGCATTGGTACTTTTTCCATATGCATATAGTGCGAACCCTTCACCAGCACAGCATCCCCCGCCTTCGCCAGAGACGCCAGCTTCTCGGCCGCTTCTTCACAAGTGTCATACGAGAAAACGGACGTCATGCCGCCCTCTTTGGCAGCGGAAGCCAGATGGCGAGAGAGTGGTCCCACCGTGATGAGGCCGTCAAAGCCCATGGCGGCGGCTTTCTTTCCCGTCTCATAGTGCAGCGCCTCTTCCATCTCGCCCAGCTCTCCCATATCGCCAAGCACCAGGTAGTGATGCGAAGCGGGGATCTGCATGAGCGAGCCGAATGCCATTTCCATGGAGAGCGGATTCGCATTGTACGAGTCATCCATGACGGAGATCCCTGCAATGGTAAGCAGTGTCTGCCGCTGACCGATCGGCTGGAAATCCGCAAACGCTCTCTGAATTTTCCGGCTGTCCACGCCAAGGACACGGGCTGCCGCGATGGCGGCCAGTGCATCGTAGACATTGTGCACGCCTAGAAGATGCAGCTTCACGCGGAATGCTTCATCAAAGGACGTACAGATGAATTGGGTTTGCGAAGCCTCATAACGGGCATCTGTCCCGCGGACGGTATAGCGCCCCGCAAGGCCATAGGAGATCACGCGTCCCTCGAAGCTGTCCCCCATCGCTTTGACGAAGGGGTCATCTCCATTCAGGATCGCCGTGCCATCCTTCGGCAGTGCTTCGATCAGCTCAGCCTTCGCCTTCGCGATATTTTCCTGACTGCCCAGGATCCCGATATGCGATGTGCCGACATTGGTCACGATACCGATGGTCGGGCTGGCGATCGCACAAAGCTCTGCGATCTGTCCAAAACCACGCATCCCCATTTCCACGACGCAGACTTCCGTCTCTTTCGTCATAGAGAGGAGTGTCATGGAAAGGCCGATCTCATTATTGAAATTTTTCTGTGTCGCGCAGACATGAAAACGAGACGACAGGAGCGCCGTCGTCATGTCTTTCGTCGTTGTTTTTCCATTAGAGCCCGTGATGCCGATCACCGGTACATGGAAACGCATGCGGTGAAAATGGGCGAGATCTTCCAGCGCCTTCTTCGTATCCTTCACGAGAAACGCCGATACATCGGAAGGCACCTCTGCGGCAAAAGAAGCATCCGAAAGGATGACTCCCGAAGCCCCTTCTTCGCACGCCTTTTTCAGAAAGGCATGCCCATCAAAATTTTCTCCTTTAAGAGCCAGAAACAGATTGCCCGTCTCGATGGTGCGGGTATCGGTACTGACCCCGTCCATGGACGGCTCCCTGCCTCGCTTGAGCAGCTTGGCGCCACAGGCTCTTTCTATTTCTTCTATCGTAAATGAAGCCATGAATTTCACTCCTTCAGTAGTGTCCTCAAAAGCGAGCCGACTGCTTCAGCGCTTTCCTCGCTTCTTCCCTATCGTCGAAATGAATGGTCTTGTCTTTCAAGATCTGGTAGTCTTCATGACCCTTGCCGGCGATGAGGACGATATCGTCCCCTTTAGCGAGGGAAATCGCCTTCTGGATGGCGCTTCTTCTGTCGACCACCACTTCCACCTGCAGGGACGGCTTCTCCGCCTTCACCTCTTCGACGCCGGCTGCCACTTCTTTCACAATGGTCTCCGGGTCTTCTGTACGGGGATTGTCACTGGTCACGATCGCTACATCCGCATAGCGGGCAGCGATGCGGCCCATGATCGGACGCTTCATCTTATCACGGTCGCCGCCGCAGCCGAAAACGACCAAAATGCGGCCCTTCGTGATCTCCTGTGCGGTCGTCAGGATCTTTTCAAGACCATCCGGGGTATGTGCGTAGTCGACCACGACGGTGAAGGACTGCCCCTCATCGATCAGCTCGAAACGCCCCGGCACACTGTGGAATGTCTTCATCGCAGCTGCAATGATTTCCATGGAAATCCCTTCGGAAAGCGCCGCGCCGATCGCCCCCAGGGTGTTATAGATATTGAAACGGCCTGCCAGTCTCGTCTCGAACTGGTAGGTCTTCCCTTCATAGGTCACTTTGAAGGCAGAAGACTTGCCGGTGAACCGGCTGTCAAAGGCATACAAATCCGCCGTCTTGTCGCTCATGCTGTAGGTGTGAAGATCCGCCACCTTCTGATCGACAGCGTCCATCATCACATGGGCATACGGGTCATCTACATTCACCCACGCTGCCTTATTGCCCTTCGTCTGTCCCGCCGAAGACACCTTCTCAAAAAGGATGGCCTTGGCCTTCGCATAGTTGTCCATCGTCTTATGGTAGTCCAGATGATCTTCCGTGAGGTTCGTGAAGACGGCATTATCAAATTCCACGCCTTCGACGCGCCCCATGACGAGCGAATGGGAAGAAACCTCCATGCACACATGGGTGACCTTTTCTTCTGCCATCTGCCAGAGCAGACGCTCCAGATCGATGACATCCGGCGTGGTATTGTGCGTCGGCAGCTCCTTATCCCCGATCAGGGCATGGATGGTGCCGATGACACCGGTCTTGTAGCCCGCCTGCTCAAGGATATGGCTCACGACATGGGTCGTGGTGGTCTTGCCATTCGTCCCCGTAAGTGCGATCATGCGCATCTTGCGCGACGGATAGTCAAAGAAAAACGGTACCATATCTTCCATCGCTTTTCTGGTATCTGCCACATAGACGACAGTGACCCCTTCCGCTGCCTTCACCTCTTTGGAAGCCACGATGGCTTTCGCCCCCAGCTTCACGGCAGAGTCCACGAATTTGTGTCCATCCACATGCGCCCCCTCGAGGCAAAGGAAAAGGCTCCCCTCTTTCACCTGACGCGAGTCCGCTGTCACATCCAAGATCTCAATATCTGTAGCGCCTTCCGTGCGCAGGATCGGCGTTGTTTTCAGTAATTCTGCTAATTTTTTCAAAACAGTCACCTCTGGTTTTTTATTTAGGAAACATAGACACCCCTCCGGATGTCATTCACGCTTCCTGTCTTCTATGAGTCGTGCTTTTGAAATCATCACGGCATGCGCCATCACCTCCAGCAGAGATGACGCTCGAATGCCACTCATTATATTAGCTTAAATCTATGGCAAGCACAAGGGGCTGTGAAAGATGAAATTTCATTTTCACAGCCCCTTTCTTGTGTAGTTCACTTCTATCTGCTTATTTTTTAACCCCACTGATTCATTGTAAGAAAGGTTCGACAGGTTTAACAAGCGTGGTGCGGCGCATTTCGTCATCCTGAGCGGAGAAAAACGTCGCATGTTTAGGAAACGCTGATTCAATCGCAGAATCAGTGTTTCCTTAAAAATGGCTTATCTGAAATTATGAAAACTGAGTCGAAGGATCTAAGCGCCGCAGAGTTTTTAAGGAAACACCATTGCCCAAAATGGGAAACCCGTTGAACCTTTTGAACCCTCAGAACCTTCCGAACCCATTTCTCTATCTTCCTTTGTTCGGGTGCGGTTTGGCGGGATCCGCACTGCCATAGACCGCACGAACAGGCAGGCTCATCTTGAGCTTCTGCTCTGCGATCTGCTGGATGCGTACCGGTGCCTCCAGACGGGACACCTCGAGCTTATCCACCGCATTCTCCTTCGCCATCGTCATGACCTCACTGCGGATACGCTGCATTCTGTATTCCTCCTGAATATTGATCCCGCTCAGGAAGACCAGCAGCATCACGGGAAGAAGGATCATCAGCGCCCCCAGAATGATGTCATGGAAAAAATAGGAAGAGTCAGACCTCTCGCGCTCGATCCGGCGAGACGCGGCGACGCTTTCCGGCATCGACGGCATGTAATCCATGACTTGCACTTCCTGTACCATACGATATCTCTCCCATCTTTTTCAGACTCTATATCTCAGGCTGAAGGAAACAGGGCCAGATCCCCGGTCGCTCCCTACACTCTTTCTACAACACGCAGGACCGCACTTCTCGCACGCGGATTCTCCTCGATCTCTTTCGCACTCGGCTTTTGCGCCTTGCCGATGGACTTCACCAGACGATGGTGGTGGCACACACAGACAGGCAGCTCCGGCGGGCAGATGCAGTCCCTTTCCATTTCCTTGAAAGCCTTCTTGATGATGCGGTCTTCCAGTGACTGGAACGTGATGACGCCGACGCGTCCCCCCACTTTCAGGTGGGAAACGCAGGCTTCCATCGTGTCCTTCAGGATCCCCAGCTCGTTATTTACCTCGATGCGGATCGCCTGAAACGTGCGCTTCGCCGGATGCGGACCATTTCTTCTGGCATGCGCCGGAATGGCTGCCTTGATGACCGAGACCAGATCATCCGTCGTCTCGATGGGCTTCTTCTCACGGAATTCACAGATAAACTGCGCGATCCGCTTCGCCCATCGCTCCTCCCCATACTCCCAGATGATGCGCGCAAGCTCTTCCTCTTCATACGTATTCACAATCTCATACGCCGTGCGCGGATTTCTCTGATCCATGCGCATATCGAGCTTCCCGTTATTCATATAAGAGAAGCCACGGCTGCCATCATCGAGCTGATGGGATGACACCCCCAGATCGAAGATGAAGCCATCGACCTTGTCGATCTCAAGCGAGGCCAGGATATCATGGATGTGAGAAAAATTATCCCGCACAAAGAGATGCCGGCAGGCACAGCCGGAAAGACGATGAGAAGCCGCCTCGATCGCTTCTTCATCCTGATCGACGCCGATCAGAAGCGCATCCGGAGCGAGCTTCTCCGCCATAGCGAAAGAATGTCCGCCGCCCCCTAAGGTGCAGTCGACATAAATGCCATGTGGATCCGTCAGGATCCGGTCGATCATTTCGTGCAGAAGCACGGTGGTGTGTTGAAATTCCATAAATAAGTCCTCGAAAAAAGGTGAAAGGTGAGCCCGTGGGGCGTACCGTTCCTTGATGGGCAATGCTATTAAGTTAAGAGGAAGAACGTTCTTGGCTCCCCATCGGGGGAGCTGCCCGAAGGGCCGAGGGGGCTACGTAGCGGTATTGCATGAAAGTGTTGGAATATCGATAGCATCGGACTATTCAACATAGCACGCTATACCGCCAGCATGCCCCTATTGCCTTCGGCACTTCCCCCGAAGGGGGAAGCAAGACGTTACGTAGCTAACGATTTCCTTAACTTAATAGCATTACCTTGATGGGGGGATGAAAGCTCTGCTCGAATAGGGCAAGGCGGTATGAAAGACAGATGGAGAAAGCGTGAGTCCCTAGTCACTCATCCCTAGTCACCAGTCACTCCCAAACCTCACAGATCAAAATTCAGCGGAAGGTCGAGAGCATCCGCGATCTCTGCGATATCCTCGCCCTCTTCGTCCTGACGCAGGAGCTCCGGATCCCAGATCTCGATAATAGGGCCCGTCCCCACGATGCAGGCTTCCTTCTTCAGCTTTGCAAATTCACGAAGGTGGGCAGGGATCAGGATACGCCCCTGGCGGTCGCACTCCATCTCCGTCCCGCGGCCGATCAGATGACGCATGATCTTGCGGACATTACGGTTCGTGAAGGGCAGCTTCTGCAGCCGGGCGATCAAGGCATCCCAGCGCTCTTTCGGATAAATATTGAGGCAGGTATCCAGACTTGGAGCCAGCACAAAACGACTTCCCAGCTCTTCTCTGAATTTCGCTGGAAGGATCATGCGCCCCTTAGCGTCTATGGTATGAGAATATTCATTCATAAACATATCCTTCCACCTCCTCCACATTTACCCACATTCTACCACAATCCCCCACCCTGTGACAACGAAAATTTTTCAAACCGATCATTTTTCCGTCTGCTGCCCATGCATTGATTTTATCGATGTTTTCAGCACCTTCTGCCTGAAATCAAACCACTCTTCACTATGATTTCTTCCGTTTTTCGAAAAACAGGCAAAATAAAAAATCCCCACTCGGGGGATTTTCCTTTCCTCCATGGAAGTTCAGAGGAAGAAACAAAAGGGATCCCCACACATCATGACCTCCTTTGCCCTCAAAGAAAGCACTCTCTCAAGATGATCGGCACTCTTTTTCCGATCAACGAAGCAAGATCATTCTCAAACAAGGCGACCCATCCGCATACAGGCCGCCACCGATTTCTCCTTACTATCAGTATTCACTGAGGTCCACCATGGTCCGTCAGGGAGACTGACGGCTAAATATGGCATGTCATATTTGACATATTTTATTGCTTTTATGCATAGATTTCATTGCACATTTTGTGTGCATTTCTTTCACAATTCGGAATTTCAACAAATCATTGTAGTTATTCGTAGTTTTTCCCTCTTGCTTTTTCTAGAATGACGTTGTACTATATAGTCATGAAGCCGGGACATGCCTGAACATGTTCCCTGACCGGACGGACCTTCTGATTTCCAGAATTCTCCAAGCGCTACGAGATCACAAGGAAGGATCGTTCCAAGGCAGGGCGGATCTGCAGGATGCCCCGGCGTCATCGGATGGGTCAGCCGGAAGCGTACAGCCTGCTGCCGATGCCCATTTTAGGCTGAAAACTGTGAAAACCAAATATCCGGAAACCGATCAGGTTCTTCCGCTTCCCTGCCCCATGCGAGGCCGGGTCCCGACGATAGCACAGGTTCTCCCGCACTTCGGTGCCTATGGACGACCGTCACCGATTCTGGGCTCCGCCTGCCTCGGGTACAGGCGGAGAGCCTTCTCCGGGTGTTTTTTTATGCCATCTTTTCTATATATGGTGTGTGAGTAACTTATTCACATCATATCTTGATTTTCCGATTTCTTATGGGCCATAAGCCCGCATTTCCATAAGGAGATACTCTATGAATACGAATAACAAAGTGTTGGAACTGACATTTACTGTAGAAGGCAGCCGCAGCATGACGCTCTCGATCCCCTGCCCGAAGGATGACCTGACGCTCGAGACGGTGAAGGAGAAGGCAGCGCTCATCCTTCCAGTGCTGGAATCCTCTTCCGGCCATGCGGTCACGGCTTTCAAGCAGGCGAAGATCGTCGAAACCAGTGCGACCGTACTGGAATAATGAGGAACGGGACTGTCCAATGTCTGACGTCCCATCCTTCAGTCCTTCTATTTACTACCTATGATTATCGTAAAGGAGAACACTATGGCTACCACGTCTAAAACCATCGATATGAAACTTCAGGTCCGTGTAGAGGATGCGTCCTCGGGGACTTCCAAGGTGAAGAATCTGAGTTTCAGCAAGATCAAAGTATCAGCCACGGCTGATGAACTGTATGCCGCAGGAAACGCGATCGCATCGCTCCAGTCCCGCCCGCTTTCGGGCCTTCGCACGGTAGCGACCAGCGACCTCGCTGACGCAGGCTAGTCGGATAAGCAAAAAGGCGAACCATTTCGGTTCGCCTTTTTTTATTGTCGTATTTTGGATAAAACAGTCTTTCTTCCGTCATCCACACTTATTTATGCGATGATAGAGTAACAATGCTTTGGCACTGCGGTTTCCAGAGAAACTGTTTTTCCGCTGTGCAAGGAAGATCCCTCGGCTTCGCTCGGGATGACGATACGGGGCGGCGCTCGTCCAACATGAGTTTTCATCCAGCTTTGGAAGCCAACCTCCGCCCCTTCGGGGCACCTCCTTCCATAGGAAGGAGGTAGAATGTCGCATTACCCCGTATCATCAGCCTTCCTTTTCCACGTCCATCCCCTGCAGGACGAGCTGTTTCTCGTCTTTTCTCATATGGAAGAACCGATAGACATTGTGCGCGGCGCGCTTATTCATGCCCGGTACCTTGGCGAGCTCCTCTTCGCTCGCTTTTTTCATTTCATCGAGCGAGCGGAAGGCATGCCAGAGGGCGTTCCGGCGGTTTGGGCCGATGCCTTCGATGTGGTCAAGGACGGACTCCGTATTTCTTTTGTTCGTCCATTTCCGGTGATAGGTGATGACGAAGCGGTGGGCTTCGTCGCGTATGAACTGGAGAAGCTGGAGAGCGGGTTCATGGTGATCGAGGACGATCGGGATGTCGCTGCCTTCTACGTAGATCTCTTCGATACGCTTGGCGAGCCCGATGACGGGTGCGTTGCAGCCGGCCTCGCGTATCACGGGAATGGCCGCATGCATCTGCCCAAGACCGCCATCAAGGACGATGAGGTCGGGCTCGGGCCAGTCCTTTTCCTTCCCATAGCGGCGGCTCATGACTTCTGCCATGGACTTGAAGTCGTCCGCATGCCCCTGCGTGGTCTGCAGTTTGAATTTTCTGTATTCGCTCTTTGCCGGACGGCCATGCTCAAAGACGGCCATGGAGCCGGTGGTCTCTGCGCCTTGGTTGTGAGAAATATCGAAGCATTCCATGCGCTCGGGAAGGCGCGGCAGAGAGAGCAGCTCTTTCAGCTTCTGCACGGCGCCCTGCTCGCGAGCGTCTTGATACTCCCACTGCAGCTTCTTGTCGGAGAGATACTTCGCTGCATTTGCCATCGCCATGTCTTTCAGGCGTCGCTTGAAGCCGCGTTCGGGGCGGATGAGCTTCACTTCGCTGCCGCGAAGTTTCGTCAGCCACGCCGAGAGGAGACCGGACTCTTCCGGCAGGAGCGGCAGGATGATCTCTTTCGGGACGGATGTCGGATTTCCTCCGTAGAAATCGCGAAGGAAGGTAGTGATGATCTCCTCATCCGTCTCGGATGCACTTTCAGGGATACTGAAATTCTCCTTCCCCACCATGCGGCCATAGCGGATATAGAAGATCTCCAGTCCGGTGTGACTGCCGTCGCGTGCCATGCCGAGCACATCGAAGTCCCCTTCCGCAGATACGATGTGCTGGCGCTGCTGCACGCTCTGGATGGCGCGGATGTGGTCACGCAGCTTGGCGGCTTTTTCGAAATCCATCGCTTCCGACGCCTCCATCATCTGCTGCGTGAGCTCCTTTTCCAGCGAGGTGCTCTTCCCTTCGAGCAGGTCGCAGATGGTCTTCACGTCACGGTCATAGTCGATGTGATCGACATGGCCGCCGCAGGGCGCACTGCAAAGGTGCATGTGGTACTGGAGACAGGGACGGGATACCTTCATGGAACGGCAGGTGCGGATGGGATAGTAGTGGCGAAGGAGGGACAGCGTCTGACGAAGGCTTCCCACGTCGGTGAAGGGGCCGAAATACTTCGCCCCATCATCACGGCGGATGTTCCTCGTGACGAAGATGCGCGGCCACTCGTCATTCACCGTGATCTTCACATAGGGGTAGGACTTGTCATCACGCAGGGAGATATTGTACTTCGGGTGCAGTTCTTTGATGAGATTGCACTCCAGGATCAGCGCCTCCATCTCCGTCCCGGTCATCGTGATGTCGAGATCGTCAGCGTGACGGATCATCGCAGCGACTTTCGGGGAACGGTTCTTATCCTCTCGTACATAGGAGCGGACACGGTTCTTCAGGTTCTTCGCCTTGCCGACGTAGATGATCCGCCCGTCTTTGTCTTTCCAACGGTACACCCCGGGCGAGTCAGGAAGGGCTTCTACCTTGGCTTTGATTTTTTCATTGACATCGATCATAAAAGACTCCTGAGAAAAAGAATAAGGGATTAGGGATTCAGAGGGTTCAGAGGGTTAAACAGGTTCAGAGGGTTAAACGGGGATGGTGCGGCGCATCATCATAGGGAAGCGCCGCGGAGTTTTAGAATATATGATATTCACGAAAGATGAAAAACCTGTGAACCTTTTGAACCTGTTTAACCTATGAGGATTCCTATAAAGGGAAGATGGTTATTTTCTGCTTTCAAACTTTTTGGGGTATCCCTTTCCCGTATCGTCTCGTCATCGAAAGCGCTTCCGATGATTCTTTCTTGCACTGCGGTCAGTATCACATAGGCACTGATACGGAAATGACGCCTCGGTACTGCGTATTTCTCCTTTCTCGCATCCTTCGTTTATCGGTCTGCAAGGAAAGATTTCTCGCTTCGCTCGAAATGACGATACGGGGCTGATGTCTTCTAGTCTCCTAGTCTAATCCCTAGTCCCTAATCCCCAGCCACTAGCCCCTAGTCACTTTAGCCCCATAAACTTTTTCGTCCGTTCGATGACCGGCCCGAGGTACTGCCCGGTGTAGGACGCTTCTACTTTCGCGACTTCTTCTGGCGTGCCGGTGGCTACGATCTCGCCGCCCTTGTCGCCGCCTTCGGGGCCGAGGTCGATGATGTAGTCGGCAGTCTTGACGACATCAAGATTGTGCTCGATGACGACGACAGTATTTCCCTGATCCACCAGCTTCTCGAGGACGATCAAAAGCTTTCGGATGTCTTCACTGTGAAGGCCGGTGGTCGGTTCATCGAGGATGTATAGGGTATCTCCGGTGCCGCGGCGCATGAGCTCGGTCGCCAGTTTCACTCGCTGGGCTTCGCCACCGGACATGGTGGTGGCCGGCTGTCCCAGATGGATGTAGCCGAGGCCGACCTCCTGCAGGGTCTTCAATTTCCGCAGGATCTTGTCGTGGTTTTCAAAGAAAGGCACGGCTTCATCGATGGTCATATTCAGCACATCAGAGATGTTCTTGCCTTTGTAGCGGACTTCGAGCGTCTCTCGGTTGTACCTGGCGCCGTGGCAGACTTCACAGGGGACGTAAACGTCTGAGAGGAACTGCATCTCGATCTTGATGATGCCGTCACCGTGGCAGGCTTCACAGCGTCCGCCTTTCATATTGAAGCTAAAACGCCCCGGTTTGTAGCCGCGCATCTTGGCTTCGGAGGTCTGGCTGAAAAGCTCGCGGATGTCATTGAAAACGCCGGTATAGGTGGCCGGATTCGAGCGCGGCGTGCGGCCGATCGGCTGCTGGTCGATGTCGATGATCTTATCCACATACTCTGCGCCGTCCATGGAGTCAAAAGCCCCGGCACGGTAGGATGTATGGTTCTTGATATTCGACAGTCCCTGATAGAGGATCTCATTCACAAGCGTACTCTTGCCCGAGCCGGACTCACCGGTGACGACGGTGAAGGCACCGAGCGGGATGGTCACGTCAATGTGCTTCAGATTGTGTTCGTGAGCGCCATGGATGGTGAGCGAGAGTCCATTTCCTTTTCTCCTCTTTTCCGGCAGCGGGATGTATTTCTCACCGCGCAGGTACTGCCCCGTGATGGAGTCCTTCACCTTCATCACGTCCTCAGGCGTACCCTCCGCGACGACGGAACCGCCATTTTCCCCTGCGCCGGGGCCGATATCCACGACCCAGTCTGCGGTGCGGATGGTATCCTCATCATGCTCGACGACGATGAGCGTATTTCCCAGATCCCGCATGCCCTTCAGTGTCGCAAGAAGCTTGTCATTGTCACGCTGGTGCAGACCGATGGACGGTTCATCCAGGATGTAGAGGACACCGACCAGCCCGGAGCCGATCTGCGTCGCCAGACGGATGCGCTGGGCTTCGCCGCCGGAGAGCGTCGAGGCGCCGCGGGAGAGTGTCAGGTAGTCGAGCCCGACATTCACGAGGAAGGAGAGACGGCTCTTCACCTCGCGCAGGATCTGGTCTGCGATGATCTTTTCCTTTTCTGAAAGCGTGACATGGTTCATGAAGTCCAGAAGGTCGATGACAGCCATGGAGGAGATCTCTGCGATATTCTTCCCACCGACACGGAAAGCGAGGCTCTCGGGCTTCAGGCGCGCCCCATGGCAGACGGGGCAAGGCTTTTCGATGAGGTAGTTCGAGAGCGTTTCCTTCATCTTCTCTGTCCACGCCTCTTCATAGCGCCGCTTCGTCATCGGGACGATGCCTTCGAAGGGGCGCTCATAGGTCTTCGTGATGCCTTCGGGGCTGGTGTACTGGAAGGAGAGAAGCGCTGTGCCGCCGTTTTCAAACTCTGCCTTTGCCTGATCCGGCAAGTCATCATAGCATGCATCCATGGTGAGGCCATAGGATTTCAGGAAGGCATCGAGCAGCTTGTAGAGCCATGTTTCCTTATTATAAGGAAATGGCTGGATCGCGCCCAGACGGAAGGGCATCGTGTGATCCGGCAGGATGCGATGGAAATCCGCCTCCAGTGAAGCGCCGAGGCCCATGCAGGCGGGGCAGGCGCCGAAGGGATTATTGAAGGAGAAAATGCGCGGCTCCGGCTTTGGCAGGGAAATCCCACAGTCCGGGCAGGAGAAGTGCGTGGAAAAGACCATGTCCTTTCCGCCGATAATGCTTCCCACCATCATGCCATCTCCCAGCTTCAGCGCTGCCTCCACCGAGTCCGTCAGGCGGCGCACGATGCCGTCCTTCACGATGATGCGGTCCACCACCACCTCGATGGTGTGCTTCTTATTTTTCGCGAGCTCGATGTCATCGGATAGGGAGAGGACGTCCCCATCCACGCGCACACGGACATAACCCTCCTTGCGGAGCTCTTCCAAGAGCTTTTTATGCGTCCCCTTCTTCGCGACAGCGACCGGCCCAAGGAGCATGAGCTTCGTCCGTTCCGGAAGGGCAAGGAGCGCATCGACGATCTGGTCCACCGTCTGCCGCCGGATCGGCTTGCCGCAGTGCGGACAGAAGGCACGGCTCGCATGTGCATAGAGCATACGGAGATAGTCATGGATCTCCGTCACTGTGCCGACCGTCGAGCGCGGATTATGGCTGGTGGATTTCTGATCGATGGAGATCGCTGGCGAAAGCCCTGCGATCTTATCCACGTCCGGCTTATTCATCTGCCCTAAGAACTGCCGCGCATAGGCAGACAGGGACTCGACATATTTTCGCTGCCCTTCCGCATAGATGGTATCAAAAGCCAGCGACGATTTCCCCGAGCCGGACAGACCGGTGAAAACGATGAGTTTATTTCGCGGGAGCGTCAGATCGATATTCTTCAGATTGTTCTGACGCGCGCCTTTTATGATGATTCCTTTTTCCATGGATGTCCTTTCGAAATTGGTTGATAGGGAAATGTAAAATGACGATGCGGGGTATCGTGTACACTCTCCCTCCGCCCCTTCCAAGGGAAGGAGGGAGAATGCCGCCTCACAGAACGAGAATGCCGCTCTCCCGCATTCGTCATTTCGAGCGAAAGCGAGAAATCTTTTTCGTTCGCGAGAAGGCAAAGGCTGTGAGAGGAGCAGGCAATGGGAAACACCCTGCTCCCGGAAAATCTGGATCACGGTGTTTCATGCAAACCGTTCCACGCAGGAAAAGGAACACGGTAAACGAAAAAGATCCCTCGGCTGCGCTCGGGATGACAATACGAGAATACCGCTCTCCCGCACGACTTTCATCCCTCTGCGATGCCAACCTCCGCCCCTTCGGGGCACCTCCTTCCAAGGGAAGGAGGGAGAATGCCGCTCCCCCGCATTCGTCGCTCATACCCGTTTCTTCATCGGCTTATAGATGCGTTTCTTCGCCGCAGCCTGACGCTTCAGCGCTTCTTCCGCGCGAGAACCGTAGCGATCGGTCCAGAGCTGGCGCAGCTTGGCAAGCTGGTCGCGGAAGCGGGCGGCGGCTTCGAATTCCAAATCCTTTGCCGCCTGTTTCATCAGCTTCTCACATTCCTTCATACGGGCATAGATCTCCTCATCAGAATGCTCGCCCTCTTTATTCTTGCCGCCATAGGCAGCCGGCTTTTCTTCGATCTTCGTGAGATCGATGAGGTCTTTGACCCGCTTTTGGACAGTGTGGGGGATGATGTGATGCTCCTCATTATATGCCTGCTGGATGGTGCGGCGGCGATTCGTCTCATCAATGGCATACTTCATCGACTTCGTGATGCGGTCCGCATACATGATGACATGCCCCTGCTCATTTCTGGCTGCACGGCCGATGACCTGGATCATCGAAGTTTCCGAGCGCAGGAAGCCCTCCTTATCCGCATCGAGGATGGCCACGAGCGAGACCTCCGGCATATCGAGACCCTCACGCAAAAGATTGATGCCGACAAGCACATCGAAAACACCCGCACGCAGGTCACGGATGATCTCCGCGCGCTCGATGGTCGCGACGTCAGAGTGCAGATAGCGTACCTTCACGCCCGCTTCCGTCAGGAAATCGGTGAGATCCTCCGCCATTTTCTTCGTGAGTGTCGTGATGAGGACGCGCTCGTGAGCCTCCTCACGCTTATGGATCTCCCCGAGCAGGTCATCCATCTGTCCTTCGATGGGACGCACCTCGATGGAAGGATCCAAGAGCCCCGTCGGTCGGATGATCTGCTCCGCCAGATTCGTCTGGACGCCCATTTCATACGGTCCCGGCGTCGCCGACACATAGATGATCTGATTGATCCGTTCGGTGAATTCGTCAAATGTCAGCGGACGGTTATCCAGCGCAGACGGCAGGCGGAAGCCATAGTCGACGAGCGTACTTTTTCTCGACTGGTCGCCATTGTACATCGCGCGCAGCTGCGGTACCGTCACATGCGACTCATCGATCATGATGAGGAAATCTTCAGGGAAGTAGTCCAGAAGCGTAAATGGCGGCTCGCCTGGCTTCCTATCCGACATGTGGCGGGAATAATTCTCGATGCCGGAGCAGTATCCGACCTCCTGCATCATTTCCAGATCATAATTCGTCCGCTGCTCCAGACGCTGCGCCTCCAAGAGCTTATCCTGATCCCGGAGCTCTTTGAGCCGCCCTTCCAGCTCCTTCTCGATAGACGTGACGGCACGGCGGAGCTTATCCGAACTGGTGACATAGTGCGATGCCGGGAAGATGCCGATGTGATTTCTCTCAGCGACCGTCTCCCCCGTCAGGACATCGAACTCCGTCAGTGAGTCGATCTCATCACCGAACATTTCGATCCTGACAGCGACATTGTTTTCCGATGCAGGAAATACATCGATCGTATCTCCCCGCACACGGAAGGTATCTCGCGTGAAATTCATGTCATTACGCATATACTGCATACTGACGAGCTTTTCCAGGATCTTGTCACGCTCGATCTCCTCGCCCGGCCTGAGCGAGAGCCCCATAGAGCTGTAGTCCTCCGGATCACCCAAACCGTAGATACAGGACACCGATGCCACGATGATGACATCCCGCCGCTCAAAAAGCGCCATCGTCGCAGAGTGGCGCAGGCGGTCGATCTCCTCATTGCGTGACGAATCCTTCTCGATGTAGGTATCCGTCTGCGGCACATAGGACTCCGGCTGGTAGTAGTCGTAGTAGGAAACGAAGTAGTACACCGCATTGTCAGGGAAGAAATCCTTGAATTCACTCGCCGTCTGTGCGGCCAGCGTCTTATTCGGAGAAATGATAAGCGTCGGGCGCTGAACCTCTTCGATGACCTTCGCCATCGTGAAGGTCTTCCCCGTCCCCGTCGCGCCGAGCAGCACCTGCGCCCACTCGCCATTTCTGAGTCCGCCCACCAAAGACTTCACCGCCTTCGGCTGATCCCCCATCGGCTGGAACGGCGCTTTCAGCGTGAAAGGCACCGCCGGCTCTGTATATTCTCTTTTGATCCGCGAATGATCCATACCCTCGCCTCCATTTTCTTTTATCGATATTTATCTATGTATTATAGCATAGATGGGAAGGGGTGACTAGGGAGAACGCTCCTCTCCCATGACTTTCATCCCACTCTTTCCATGAAGGAGGCCCCATCCTGTTCTTCGTATTTCCTTACCCAGCCACGAAGACTCCTCTCGGATATCCCATTCGACCTAGCGATTTGTCGGTAAGAATCTTTGCCGGAAAGATATTCTCTCACTCTGGCAAGCATCCAATCTGCTGAATGTTTCCTCTTGGCCATAAAAAAATCCCCCTAAAGCAGTTTGGTTATTTACCTTGTCTGCTTTAAGGGGATCATATCAGTCTTGCGAAATTCTCCTGTCTTTAATTACCAAACAGTGCACCCTTCCTTCCACTTCTTTTTGGGCTTCTTGATTTCTTATTTTCCCAGGAATATAATGAAGCCAAGAAAAGCACTTAGGTTAGCGGAGCAATCTGGTCTGTCCGCTTAGTAATGTCAGATTAGTGTACATGCTTCTGACGCCTCAGTGCTTTTTGCATGCTTCGGAACATTATCATCCCATCCGGTTACCACTCCAATTTGCGTGACACATCATAGCTCTGTAGCATCTATAAATCCAGTTATATTCGTGCACTAAAAAAGACCGCGGCTGCGGTCTTGCGAAATTCTCTTTACTTTAATTACCAAACAGTGCGCCCTTCCTTCCACTCCTTTTTTGCTTCGTTTAAGGAAAGACGATTAGCAGCACCGGAAAAATTCGGATCGGATTCTTGATCTGGGTCCCGTTCCCATCCACACCGTTTACAAATTGAATATGGCGTAGTTAAATCCTCGGATTCATTCCCGCAAACAGGACATTTATTTGAATTTAGCTCCATTCTTTTTCGCCCTCGCTCTCAAATCTAAATATGTTTTATGACCATCACGTGGTGCGTAGAATGTGAGCAGACCACCATCGTTTCCAATAGCGATTAGATTTCTCCTCCGGTCATATCGGATTATATTCCCCAATCCATCCATGTAACCTTCTATCCCATTACCAACTGGCGATTCTAGTAATTTAACCCCTTCGCTCACGTACTGCTCCTCGGTCATCCCTTTAAATTCATGTTCTACCTTTAAATGCTTGTTTACGTGAATGATATGATGGCTTTTCTTTCCAAAGGCTTTAACCGATATGCTATTCGCTCCACTTGGTGATAGATTAGCACGACGTGCAGTGTGTTTCAAGTCATTTAGAGACTTTTTGCCACCGCCAGTTCCCTTCGGGGCAAAGCGGCCGTTCGATGGATCGTGATTGTCCCCGTTCGCATCCAAGTCATCGCTGGCGGTATGGTAAAAAGGGTTACTGTCGTGCGCCTCCTTTGGCGCCTGTGGCGGTTTCCCAGGAGCCTCAGGTGGTTTATCGCCCACCTCCCCGCCGCGGCCTGCATGGGGCAAATCCGGGCCTCCAGCGCCGTCTTCCTCGCCGCCCATGCCAGGGAATCCTCCCATCTCGCCCTGCGGCTCGATTTCATCCGACGCATTCATGATTTCCTCGTCGGTGATGTTCGTCCATGTACCGGTACGGCTGCTCTGCTGCTTCATTTCTCGAAGCCTAGTGCGCTGGCTAATAAGGCCGGCGTTGTAAGCCGTAACGATGTTATCCGTGCCGCACTTTGCAAGATCGGCCCGCTCCTGATCCTATGGCTCGGATACGGGATCGAAATAGAGCTCCGCCTTGGTCTGTTCGTCCGTAGCCGAGAGCATCTGCCCCATATCGGCCATCTTCAACACACGCAGGCTGGCCATGAAGGTCAGCTGGGCGATGTTCCATGATACGTTGTCGCGCTTTTTCAGCTCATCAAAGATGGACTCAATGACGGACGCGCCCCACAGCTGCTCGGCCTGTGATTCCCAGTAGGGCAGGTCGTCCCCGGTAAAGCGCAGGAGACGGCTGTGGTGTACTTTGTACATGGCGCCATTGGTGTTATCTGTGATGGTGTAGGCAAAAAGAAAATAAATGTAAGAAAACCCTATCCCAAGTCACTCCCCCTAGTCCCAGTCACCAGGCCCCAAACCAAAAAGCCCCGCCTTTCGGCGGAGCCTTTTCATCGGCAGTATTGTCCCAGAACCTCAATGACATGATCGATCTCTATCGGTTTTGTCAGGTGAGCATTCATACCGGCTTCCATGCATTTTTTCGCATCTTCATCGAAGGCATTCGCCATCAATGACAAAAAAGCAGTCGCTGTCATCTCCCTGTCTTCTTTTTTCCCACGCAAAAAGGCCAGAACTTTCGTCCTGACCTTCGAGAAGCTCGCTTCAATAAGGGATCTTCCTTCCCTCAGAATGTTTTTCTTGCGAGCGGATTTGCCGCTTCCCCATAGAAATGCTCTGACATATCCACGAAAACATCGGAAAGGAGCGCGTCGAAGACGTCATCGCTCATCTTGCTTCCGACAACAGAGAACGCATACTCCCCTTCCGTCCAGAAAGCAGCGAGTGAGCCATCCATCGTCTTCGCTGTCATGACCTCCGTCGCACCGATCATGCGCGATTCCCAGCGACCGGTATAGACTCCGCTGATATTTTTTCCTGCCCCCTCTCCCACCAGCCTCGCCGTGCGGACAGAGAGCGTGCTGCCATCATCCATCCGATAACGGATATCCGAGAGCTTGCCGCCGATGGCGATATAGTCCGTCAGATGGCATTGACCGGCAAGCAGCGTTCCTTTCGGAAGGAAGAGAGGAACGCTGTCCGTGGCTTCTGCGAGCGCATGGTACGTCTTGTATTCCACCAGAGGACTCGGCATCCCGATTGGCGGCATCTCTGCACGGCTCGCAAAAGCAGGGATCACCAAAGCCGTCGCAGCGGCCATCAGTGCATATTTCCATTTTTTCATCATCTATCATCCTTTCCGCAGCAGTCATCCTGTTTTGAAGATGTGGATATTATAGCGTAGAATTGACTGCGGGTCAAGTTTATGCTATTCGTACTCCTTTTTCGTCAAGATATCCCGCCAAAAGATCTGTCAGTCAAGGAAATACACGTTCCGCCTCCATGAATGAGCCGTGATAGAGAATCATTCTTGCAGCCCCCTCGCTTCCAGCCAGAGGGTTGTATGAAAACAAATCCCCAAAATAGAAAACGCCGTGATTCCATACATATCCGGAATCACGGCATTTCATTCAGATGGCTTCGAAAAAGCCAGACCGTATCACTCATCTCACGAGATACACGGTGACGCGGCTCTTCGTTCCCCACTGGTAAGCCTGCGCAAGGGTATCGACACCGACATCGATGATATTTCCATGGATCGCACCTCCGATATCATCGCAGATGGCGTAGCCATAGCCTTCAATGAAGACGATGCTGCCAAGCGGGATGACACTCGGATCTACGGCGGCATGCCCCTTGCCGGCGAATCCGCCCAGAGCGGTATGCCCTTCACCGCCCCCGTCATAGGGCGTGTACGCCGTCGATCTCATGTGATAGGTCTTCGTATACTTGCCGCGGAAATAGGGCGCATTGTCCAAAGCATCCCAGACATCTTCATCTGCCACACCGGTGGTCTCAAGGCCTGTTTCATCCTGCAGCATGCGGATGGCATCTGCCGTACCGGCGCCGAAGACACCGTCAACGACACCGGGATCGTAGCCGTGCAGAAGAAGCTGATTCTGCAGATGGATGACTCTCTTTCCCCTGGCCCCCTCCGAGAGGATATAGTCTCCTGTCTGCGCCACATAGACTTCATTCAGCTTCGCACGGGTCACGCTGTTCACACCGCCCGTGACGGGGATCCCCTGCTCTTTCTGGAAAGCCGTGACTGCATCCTCGGTCTGCCCGCCATAGATGCCGTCTGCCTCCCCATCAAGATAGCCGAGACGTTTCAGCTTCCGCTGAATGGTCTTCACATCACTGCCGCTGTCGCCGACACCATAAGACTCCCCGCCGGAGGAGACCGCAGGCGCCGGCGTCCCTACGCTGATATCCCGAAGCGCACGATAGGTCACTTCATCGATCGCACCGGATACAGGAAATCCACGGGATCTCTGGAAGTCCTTCACCGCCTTCACGGTATCTCCCCCGTAGACACCATCGATGTCGCCTTTGAGAGAGCCGGCCTCTTGCAAGCGCTGCTGCATATCGGAGATCACATCTCCGCGATTCCCCTCTGCATACACGACGCCCCCACCATTCCGATAGCCTGCGCCTTCGGCACGTCGAATGGCATCTCTGGTCGCATCATCGGCTTCGCCGGTCGCGGTCAGGCCTTTATCTTTCTGAAACAAATAGACAGCTTCCTTTGTGGTGGAGCCATAGTCTCCATCCACGGTGCGGGCCAGATAACCTGCCGCTACCAGGGAATTCTGCAGGGCTGTCACAGCGTCCCCGCTCATCCCTGCGTGCAATGTTTCTGCAGAAGCCGGAACCATGGCAAGTATCCAAAGCACCAGGATCGAGCTCCATTTGTAGATAGCACGCATGAATTATCACCTCCATAAACTTCTTGTATTTTACCATTTTTCTTCAAATTTGTAAAAAATGAGGGGAAACCCTTTTATTTTTAAAGAAATCCATCAAGCTGCCGCGCGGTGCTTCGCGGTGTGAAAAAGCAGACAGTATCGGTGGGAAATGGTGATTCCTAAGGCGTTCTTTTCTAAGGGAATGGGAGCGTTTTGCAGAAAAAGTGGGGGCAGCCAAAAGAGAGAATGCCCTTCCCCGTATCACTGTCCTCCCGCCCCTCGTCATTTCGAGCGCAGCGAGAAATCTTCCTTGCACAACG